>SXGS01416546.1_pt1 | contig 24450 bp, 19 predicted proteins | sample 3174681 | NCBI WGS metagenome assembly SXGS01 (sample SAMN11356861, study PRJNA531348) | freshwater metagenome | isolation source: freshwater sample F1-80 | place: China: Fuxian Lake, Yuxi | collected 2017-12-25
CGGGCGCAATTCGCAGTCGTGCTGCTGAACGCCGCCATCGTCTGCGTCACGAGATCGTCGCGGTCGAGGTAATCGAACGTCACCGGCGCAGTTGCATAGGTGCTCATGTCGAAAGTGCCCGCGCTGAGGTAGCCGAGCGCCGGAGTGAGGCCAGGTTCGTCCGGGAAGAACACGTCTGCGGCGAGTTGTTCGCGGATAAAGCGTGGCCACGGCGTGTCGCGATTGAAGGCCGCGATCACATAATCACGAAAGGGCCAGGCGTTGTCGCGGCCGATGTCGTGTTCGTAGCCGTGCGAGTCAGCGAAGTGAATCGTGTCCAGCCAGTGCCGCGCCCAGCGCTCGCCGTGGCGCGGAGAATCGAGCAGGCGCACGACGAGCTTCTCGTAGGCATCCGGGGCTTTGTCGGCGATGAACGCAGCGACTTCTTCAGGCGTTGGTGGCAGGCCGGTAAGGTCGTGGGTCACGCGGCGAATCAACGTGCGGCGGGCTGCTTCTTTCGAGGGGGCAAGTTTGTGTTCGTCCAGCTTGCCGCGGACGAAGGCATCTATGGGATTACGGATTTCGGAATGCGGAATGCGGATTGAGGGAATCTTGGGGCGCACTAGCGGCGTCAGGGACCAATGAGGCTTCTTCTCCGCCGCAATACCTGCCAACGCATCCGGCCAGGCCGGGCCGGCATCAATCCAGTCTCGGAGCGTCTTCACCTCGGACGCGGTGAGGCGGGCGACCTTGCTGTTCGCCGGCGGCATCAGCATCTCGGTATCGTCGCTGCTGACGTAACGGATCAGTGGGCTGCCATTCGCGTTGTGCGGGAGAATCGCGGGCTTGCCGGAATCACCGCCCTTGATGGCGATGTCGCGCACATCGAGGCGATAGCCGCTCTTCTGCTTCTCCGGCCCGTGACAGCCGAAGCAGCTTCGTTCGAGGATCGGCCGGACATCACGCACGAAGTCCGGCGTGGCTGAACGAGCGTTCGTCGCCGCAAGCACGAGCGCGACGAGCATCGCCAGCGAGCGGATGAATCGAAACGCGAGAGGCATCGCGCCGGACATTCCCCGGTTGGCGTCAGGATTCAAGGCAGCAGATCGCCCTCCCCCGGGGGGCGAATTTATCTAGCGACCCAGGCTGGGCGCAGTTCATGGACTTCGAGTGACGCAATCTTCGCCGCGCCGCCGCGTGTTTCGAGGAAGAGGCGGCGGTTGTCCGGCTTGGTGTTGAACGGCATGGGCATGTAGCAACGGCCGTCGCTGGCGAAGACTTCCGCACCGGTGCGGTCGCACAGGATGGTGAGGCGCAGCTTTCCTTCGCGCAGCGGCGCGGGAGCGGTGCGGTTGTCCACACGGAGCTCCTGCGTCTTCGGAAGGTACACGACCATGATGTCGCGAATGTTAAAGACGATCTCGGCCGCATCTCCGGGCTCGATCTCCGCGCGGACTTCGACGAGTTCGGTGCGAATGGCGTCGAGCGGGTTCTTGTCGCCGGGCTTGAGCGTCATCGCGTCAAAGCGGTGCGGCTTGGCGCGGAGGGCTGAGAGCTCCTTGACGGGAGTGAAGGTCATGCGCGGTCCGTCGGTGGTCGAAACGAGTTTTAGTTCCAGCGGGACCGTCATGCTTTGGTTGAACGGCATGCCCTTCGTCTCCGTCTGCCACCAGCCGATGAGAATGCGGCGTCCGTCGCTCGCCGGGATGTCACTGAAGCTCTGCGGCGCGTAGAAGCCGCGCCCGCGATGTCCCGTGAGGCGCGAGTGTTCGGGGGTGAACTTGATGCCGTCGAACGTGCCGACGGCGTACTGGCTGTTGGCTCCGAGCAGCACCCACTTCCGATTCGCCGAATCACCATCGACGGGCAGTTCGAAGAAATCGGGGCACTCGTAGAGATACGGTTTTCCCGTAGTATCGCCCTCGGTGATGCTGGCCAGCGTCCAGTCGCGGAGGTTCGGCGACGTGAAGAAGTGGACCGTATGCTTCTTCTGCCACTCGACGTAGAGCACCATGACCCAGCGCTTGGTCAGTTCGTGCCAGATCACTTTCGGGTCGCGATTGCCGCCGGTGATCTGTTTCAGGACGGGATTGCCGGAATACTTCACGAAGTTGCGCCCATCGTTGCTGTACGCGATGGCCTGGACTGCGGGATTGCCGGCGGCGGTGTAGAGAAGCACGAGCGGTGGTTTTCCGTCCTTGCCGAAGCCGCTGGTGTTATTCCAATCCACGACGGCGCTGCCGCTGAACATCGGGCCCATGTCGTCGGGCAACAGTTTGTCGCCGAGTTCTTCCCAGTGAACCATGTCGCGGCTCACGGCATGGCCCCAGTGCATGTTGCCCCAGGCCCAACCGTAGGGGTTATGCTGGAAGAAGAGGTGATATTCGCCGTTGTAAAAGACCATGCCGTTCGGGTCGTTGTTCCAGCCGCGCCTTGGCGAGAAGTGAAATTGCCCGCGCATCGACTCGCGGTAGAGATTCGCCGCCTCCTTGAGCGTGTCGCTTTGTTCAATGGAACTCAGCCCGGTTGAATTCTCTGGCAGCCTGTCCACGCGCAACGTGAGCGGCTTGCCGCGCCACTCGCTGACGTCCATTGGTGCCCACCAGTCGGGCGTGCCGGGCGCGAGTTCGATGTCGTTGCGCACGACGCTTCGGCCATCTACGAACAGAGTGACAACCCGTTTGGGCGCGCCACTCTTGATCGGGAGGTGCAAATAGCGCGCGGTGGCCGTGAACTGTCGTTCGGCGTTACTGAGATGGCCCGGCGGTTTTGTGTCCGTCTGGACGATGTGATCCAGGTTGATGTGGCCCCAGCCGCCCCTCGCGTCGTCCACGATGCGGAGCTTGGCCATCTTATCGCCGAACTCGCTGACTTCCCACGACTCTGGCGCGAGCGCCTCGCTGCCGCCGGCCTGGCCGTTCGGTCCGGTTGCTTTGCGAACAATCTTGCCGTCCACAACCAACTCCAGCGCGAGTTTCTCCGGGTTCTTCCCACCGCCGATGAGGAAGGAGATGAACTTCCGTTCGATGCGAAACTCGGGCGAGGTCAGGGTTCCGGTGCCGTTGTCGCCATTGAAGTAAGAGTTCACCAGTCCGCTGCCTTTGAAGGCGCTGACAGGCATCTGGTTTTTCAACGTCCCGCGCGCCGGCCCCGGCCCGAATGCATCGCCGGTGACGGTCCACGGCGCGTAGGTGTCCTTTTCAAAGTCCGCGATGACGATGTCTTCCGCAGCGCGAGTTGATGTCACCGCTGCGAGGCAGGCGGCGAGGAGCGGCAGGAGCAGGGGCGTTTTCATGATGGGTTAATGGAAGTGGGACGGGGCTTGAAATGAAGGCGGCAGCGCGCCGGCGTGGGTGCAGACCGTTGCGGCCACTTCGCAGGCGCGCCCGACGATGGCGGCGAGCGGTTCGCCGCGCAACAGGCCGAGTGTGAAAGCGGCGGTGAATGAATCGCCAGCGCCCACGGTGTCCACGACGGTCACGGAGATCCCGGGTTGGTCGATGACCTCCGCCGGAGTGACCAGCAGCGCGCCGGCTGCGCCACGGGTCATGACGATGAGATCAAGGCGATGCCGGGAGAGGAGTTCGCGAAGGACGGACTGCGGATCGCCGGCCGGATTCACCCCGCACGCAGCGGCGACTTCCGGCAATTCCTCGTCGCTCAACTTCACCACGCTGGCGAGCGACATGGAGTCCCGCAGCGTGGCGGCGTCGTAGAACGGTGCGCGCAAGTTGATGTCGAGCGCGCGAGGGATGCTGCGGGACCTGGCCGTTTCCATCGCGCGGCGGATGGTCGCGCGAGCGGTTGCACTCCGCTGGCCGAGGGTGCCGAAGTAAACGGCGTCGGCCGTCGCGACGCGCGCCGCAAGGGCAGGGGACCACGCGAGGTGATCCCACGCCGAGTCATCATGAATCCGGTAGTGCGGCTTCCGCTCGGCGTCGAAGCGCACATCGACTGCGCCCGTCGCCGCTCCGGGAATCGTTTGGACGAGCGCGGTGTCCACTCCGTAGCGGGCGAGGATTCGTGTCGCTTCCGTCCCCCTCGCGTCATCGCCGACGCCCGTGGCAAAGCCGACAGCGCCACCCAGCAGCGCGGCGTGTCCGGCGAAGTTCGCGGGCGCTCCGCCCAGTCGCGGGCCATCAGGAAAGAGATCCCAGAGAACCTCGCCGAAGGAGATGATGGAGGGGGCGTTCATACCCTAACCAAAGAGTAATCGTAGCCGCCGACGTGAGGAGGCGGATTTCTCGACGAGAACAACCCCATCCGCCTTCTCCCGTCGGCGGCTACGGGGCGCACAGGCTCCATCTGACTTTCTTCCCTCGCGGTTTCGTTGAGCAGGTTCATCACTTTGCGGAAAGCGACTGCATGACGCGGCTGAAGATTTCCAGTGCCTTGGGGATGTCCGTTCTTGGGACCATCAAGTTCGTGACCGCGCGGAGCGTTTCCGGCCCGAGAGCCAGGATGCGCACGCCGGCTTCGTCGAGAGCGCGGGCGACCACGGCGGCGGGACGATCCTTCACGCGCATGAAGACGAGATTGGTCTGCACTGCGGTGAGATCGATCTCGATGCCGGGCAGGCGGGACAAACCTTCGGCGAGCGTGCGGGCGTTCGTGTGATCCTCGGCGAGCCGGGCGCGATGGTGCTCCAGTGCGTGTAGCGCACCTGCGGCGAGGATGCCCGCCTGTCTCATTCCGCCGCCGTACATTTTGCGGAACCGCCGCGCGCGTTGCACCAGCTCGCGCGTCCCGCACAGTGCGGAGCCGATGGGCGCACCAAGTCCTTTCGAGAAGCAGACGCTCACCGAGTCGAAGGGCGCGGCGTAGTCGCGTTCGGCAATGTCCGTGGCCACGGAGGCATTCCACAGTCGCGCCCCATCCAGATGGAGACGCAGGCCGTGCCGTCGGGACACGTCGGCTACTTCGCGAATCCGATCCAGCGGCCAGATGGTACCGCCGCCGCGATTGTGGGTGTGCTCAATGCAGACAAGTTTCGTGGGCGGAAAATGCTGGTCGGACGGGCGGAGAGCGGCTTCGACATCGCTAGCAGTGAAGACGCCACGGACGCCTGGCAGGCAACGGCACATCACGCCAGCCAACGCGGCGGGAGCGCCGGATTCGTAGTAGTAAATGTGGGCGTTCGCATCGACGAGGATCTCGTCACCGGGCTCTGTCTGGGCGCGAAGCGCGAGCTGGTTGGCCATGGTTCCGGAGACGGTGAACAAGGCGGCCTCCTTGCCGAGCATCGCGGCCACACGGGCTTCGAGTTCCACGACCGTTGGGTCGTCGCCGAACACATCGTCGCCAACTTCCGCGCGGGCCATCGCCTCGCGCATGGCGGGAGTGGGTTGCGTGATGGTGTCGCTTCTCAGATCGATGGGCATGGCGGGAAGGGTGGATTGTTGCGAGTCAGAGCGGGCAGCTATTCTGTGCGTCCCCAAATCTTCACCAGCACGTCGTGCAACACGGGGTCGTGCTCCTTCAACTCGGCGCGGACGAACGGGTAAAAGTCGTTTCGATAGAAATACGCCTCGGTGCCCTCGGCGAAGTATTCCTTCGGATCTGTCAGCCCGTAGTGCTTCACGCGCTGGCCGGAGTAGAGCAGGACGTTCGTGTAGCTGCCGGCCGCGCGGGCCTTTTCGTAGGCGGCGATGATCTCCGGGTGTTCGAAGGAGAGAATCTGATCGTGGTAGCCGTGCGCTAGTTCGTGCAGCACCACGGCGGGGTGCTTGAACAGCTGGCTGCGCGAGAGCAGTTCGCTGGACTGCGTGATGTGAACCTTGCGCGCCAGTCGTGGGTCGTGCCGGTTCGCAATCAGCCAGCCCTTGCTCGGGTGATACTGCATGGAGTTCAGGCGCGGATGGTCGTGCTCCAGCCAGATCTCGATGGTCTGCATCTTCGCGAGCGGCTCGGGCGGGACGAGGATTTTGATGCGCTGCAAGTGATTCGCCAGCATCGCGAGGGCCTTCGCTCCCGCTTCGCGCTGTTCGCCGTCGATCAGTGTTGGCTCGATGTGAACCTTCCAGCCCTCGACATCGCGCAGCACCGGATCGAATCGCACGGCCGGCACGGCGGCGGTTTCGCGGTCGCGCTTGCGGCGCTCCATGATCGCGAGGGGCTTCGTGGGCACAGCGGTCTCGTCGATGTAGTTCGCGAGATCGCGGAGGGCGATGACTCTGTAGCCTCCTTGATGGAGCCAGTGCATGTATTCCTCGAAGCGTTCCCGTGGCGTATTCACCCAGGGATGCTCGCCGTCCGGCACGCCGTGGAATTGCAGCACGGCGATCGTTCCCTTGCCGGCGCGCGCGATGGAACGCTTCAGGTCGTCGAGCGTCCAAGTCGGACGCGCGTCGCCGGTGGTGGGGATGAGTAGCGGATGGTCGAGTCCCGGTTCGTAGGCGATGCCGCCGCCTTCCTTGTAGGGCACCTCAGGTTCGCCGCCGCGTCGCGCGAAGCGAATCCCCGCCGCGCGCAGGACTGGCAGCGCGCTCGTATGAAAGGCATTGCCCGGCCACGCGAAGCTGATCGGCTGCGGGATGCCGTGCTCGCGGCAACGTTCGGCGATCGCCGCGAGTTGGCCCGGCAGTCGACCCACGGTATCGCGGGTGATGCCGAGATGGTCGCGCGTGTGGTTGCCGATCTCGAATCCGTCGCGGTGCAGTTCAGCGATTTGCTCCCATGTCATGTAGTCCGTCTTGTTCGAGCGGAACGTAAAGCCCTCGGTGATGAAGAACGTCGCGCCGAACCCGAGCTTCTTCAGCAACGGCCGCGCGACGGTGTAATGCGACGCGGAGGAGTCATCGAACGTCAGCACGACGAGCTTGTCGGGCAACGGATCGCGCGGCGCGGCCGATGTGGAGGGGGCAATCGCGATGTGGAGCGCGAGCAACGCGGTCGCCACGAGCGCGGTCGGACGAAAGCTGTGTAGTGTGTTCATGAAGATGGAAAATAGTTTCACTGCGCGCCGGGAAGCAGGCGTTGGTAGAAGGCCAGGGCCTCCTCGTATTCGCGCAACTGTTCGGGAGTGAGCACCGCGCGGTTGCGTTCGATCTCATCGCGGACACGTTGCGCCAGCCATTGCGCTTCGACATGCCTAGTGCGCGTCGTCGGCCCGCCGAGATCGAACCACCACGGCGCGGTGTGCGCGAAGGTGAACCGGCCGTTCGAATCCTCGCGCCAGCAACGAACCGCGAGCCAGCCGGACTCGCGGACGACGATGCGTTCGCTAAAGGATTTCTCAGTGCGGCTGCCGAGGAGCAGGCCCGGCCACAGCCGCTGTTGGTGGACAACCTCGCCGTTGAACAGGATTTCCAGCGTTGTGCCAGAAGCGCGGGAGGCATGCACCGTTCCTTTGACCGCTACGGTGTGTGGCTTGGAGGGCTCGCCGCTGAAGCGATGCCCTGGAGGCTTGCCTCCCGCTTCTGCGAGGAGGAGCGGCCCCGTGGTGACGAAGCTGCGCCCGGCGTTCAGCCCACGGATCCACTCGTTGTAACTGAAGGCCCTGTCGAGATGAACGTAAACCCGCCCATAGCCGAGTGGAACCGGGTGTACGCCGTGGGCGGTGCCGGCGGTCGGGCGCGGATTGAATCCGCAGTTCAGGAATGCGTACCAAGCGCGCCATCCGTAAACCGCCCAGTCTCGCTCTCTTGTGCCACCAGTGCCGACGCCCATCCATGCGGGCGCGGGTTCGGCCCAGTTCGTGACGCCGAATTCAGTTCGCCAGAAGTGATTGTTCGCCAGTTCGAAGAGGTCGGGCTTCACCACGGGCGCGAGCGCGGCGCTCCATTCCCAGTTGTGCTTCTCGAAGTCGATGAGCCCACCCTCGGCGCGCACGCGTTCGGCGACACGCCGCCACGGCAGCGCGGGAATGTCGAGGCGCTCGCGGTGGTTGATGGCGAGGAATGCGCCGAGCGTGTGGCGCTTTCCCGCAGTGGAGAAGATTTCGTATTCAGTGTTGCGCGGGTAGATGACGTGGGTCGCGTCGATGTCGATCGGCGACGCGGCAAAGTCGCCCTTGATGTTCCGACTGCTGCGCACGGGCGGCACATCGCTTTCGATGGTCCAGTCGGTCATGGGCAGCACGACGTTGACATCGTCGGCCAACGCGGGCGCGGGAAGTTCGGCCGGGTCGCGATGCACATGCGTGTCGCCGCTGAACCAGCCCCGCGCCGCCATGTTCGCAAAGCGACTTAGATCTAGGCGGAGGCTGACGGCCAGGTCTCCGACATCCACTGTTCGTTCGAGAGTGTGAAACTCCTTCCCGCGTTCGACGGTGAACGTGTAGCGCCCGGGCGGCAGGAGCACCCGGAACGGATGCGCGGACAGCGCAGTGTGCCGCTCAATGGCGTGCTTGTTGAAGTAGCTTTGGGTATCGTAGCGCGCCGCAAGGCCGTTGCTCGCTGCGGATTCGGCGAAGTGGAATGTGCCGTTGGTTCCGCGAACATAAAGCCGCGCAGCGATGGGTTGTCTGGTGGCGGCGTCGCGGATGAGGCCATTGACCGGAGTGCGGAGCACGTCGGCGGCTGGGCAGTTTAATTCGGCGAGCAGGAACAGCAGAACGAGGAGACAGATCGGATCGGGAAGGTAGGGCGCTTCGCTCCGCGCGCGCCGCACACATCGAATACACGGTATGGCTACATCTGTTGTTGGCGCGGCCCCGGCGCGTGCGGAGCGACGCGCCCTACCATGCTCGGTTTCAGCGACAAATTCTCCATCTGCGCCCGTCCGTGTCCGTCCGGCGTCTCTTCCGTGGCTCGCTTTCATGGCATCGGTGAGTGGTTGCGTTGTCTGTTCAGCGTCGTATGAGTCGCACGCGATGAGTCTCGCTGTCGCCGACGAGCACGGAGCCATCCGTGTCGACGAATACGCCGTGCGGCCGGGCCATGCGGCAGAGCAGGGGATCGCCATCTGGTCCGTCGCCCGCGCTGCCGGTACCGGCGATGACTTCGAGCGTGCCGCGCTGCACATCGATCCTGCGGATGCTGTGGCTTTCGGTGTCCGCGAGATAGACGTTGCCATCCGGGCCGAGGCTCAAACCTTTCGGGCCAGACAGCGTGGCCTGTTTCGCGGAACCGCCGTTGCCGGTGAAGCCTTTCTTCCCGGTGCCGGCGACGTGATGAATCGTTCCCTTGCTCAGATCGAGTTTATAGACCGCGTTGCCCTCGCGCAGCGCGAGCCAGAGGTTGCCGTTGCGATCGAAGTCGATCGCGCGCGGGCCGTTGAGCGGAACCGTGGCGAACGGAGCGCCGTCGGGCGTGGGTTGTCGTGCGCCTGTGCCTGAGACGGTCGTGATGACGCCGGTGCGCGCGTCGATCCGGCGGAGCCGGTGGTTGCCGATGTCGCAGATGTAAAGGTTGTCCTCGCGATCGAACTGGATGCTGTGCGGTTGGCTGAAACGCGCGGCGGAGGCTGGTCCACCGTCGCCGGCGAATCCGGGCTGCGGACTTCCGGCGATCGTGGAGATGATGCCTGACTTCGCGTCCACGCGACGGATGAGATGGTTCTTCATCTCGACGAAGACCATATTGCCCGCGCGATCAAAGCGCACTTCGTAGGGTTCGTTTAAGGAAGCGTTGGTCGCCGCGCCGCCGTCGCCTGAATGGCCGCGTCGTCCATTGCCTGCGGCGGTCGTGATGATGCCATTCGCGTCGATGCGTCGAATGACGTGTGTATCAATCTCGCAGACGTAGATCGCGCGATCCGGCCCGCGCACGATACCGTATGGGTTTCCGATTTGCGCATTCGTTGCGAGTCCATGTTCACCGGAGCGCCCGCTCGTGCCAGTGCCGGCGATCGTGTTGATGGTCGCTGCGGCAGCCATGGAAGCGACCATGCTGGCCGCGACGAGGAACGAGGTGAGGATGATGTTCATTTGGTGAGGACGAGGAAGGCCAGGATCGCGCCGCCGAGCACGACCCGATACCAGCCGAACATCACGAACGTGTGGGTCTGCACGAAGCGCAGCAGCCAGCGCACGACGAGGAAGGCCGTGACGGCCGCGACGGCGGTGCCGAGGAGAATGTGCGCCCACGGTTCGTGGGCCGTCTCGGGCTTGCGCAAGGCGGAAAGGATCGTGTAGCCGCCGGCCGCGAGGAGTGTGGGCACGCCGACGAGGAACGAGAATTCCGTGGCGGCTGGACGGCTCAGGCCGAACAGCAGCGCCACGATGATGGACGCGCCGGAACGAGAGGTGCCGGGGAACGCGGCGGCGAGCAATTGCGCGAGGCCGACCGCCACGGCGACCGTCCAAGTGATGTGCGGCGTGCCGTCGCGTCCGCGCGCGAGGCGTTCGACACCGAAGATAACGAACCCGCCGATGAGCGTCGCCCACGCGACTGGCGCGGCGGATTCGGGAAGTTTGAGCCCGAGCTTCTTCATCGCGAATCCGCCGATGGCGGTGATGAAGAATGCGGCGGCGACCTTGGTGATGAAGTCGCGCGTCTCGGGCCGGGCACGTTCCGCTAGCAACTGGCGCAGGCGGCCCCAAAACGCGAGAAGGACCGCCAGCACCGCGCCGGTCTGGATGACGACGTTGAAGAGTTCGCTCGGCTGTTGCGCGAGCTGCATCCAGTGCTCGACCAGCAGCAAGTGGCCGGTGGACGAGACGGGCAGAAACTCGGTCACGCCTTCCACGACGCCGAGCACGATGATTTCCCAGATGGTCACGGGCTTGTTAGAAGTGAAAACACTGCGGCTGACAAGCGGCAATCCCCGGTGGCGCGACGCGAGTTCAGTGAACGATGAGAAAATCTCCGTTCCCTAGGGCGACGGCGGCGATCAATCCCCATACTGGAACACCATCGGGGATCCGGCCCTTCTGTTCGGTCGGCCGGCCGTCGGCGCTGAACACCTGCCAGGCGAGAGCACCGCCGCGTTGCCAGCCGGTGCCCTCGACCCACGCAATGAGTGTTTCGCCACGGGCGTTCACGGCGATGGTGGGATGTTTCCGGCGACCGGAACCGGGCGGGGACTTCACCGCGAGAGTTCGGGGCGCGGTATTTGGAACGGTGGTGAACTGAATCTGCCCCGAGGCTTCCCATGCGGCATGGACACCCGCCGGTGATTCGCAGAATGCCGCGCTGCTCATCGGACAGGAAGCGATCTGCCACGGCGCGCGGTGCGACTCAGTGAAGGAGCGTCCGCCGTCGGACGACACGATGAGCAGTTCGTCGCGGTCGAGCTTGGTCGCAGCCGAACGAAAGAGCGCGAAGAGCCGTCCGGTGGAATCTGCAAAGGCGCTCATGCCGCAGCACCCGCACGCGCCGGTGCCAGTCGGACTCGCGGCAATCTCGGGTGGGAACGTTTCACCGCGGTCCGTGGAAGTCGCGATGAAGACGGCGCGTCCGCTTTCGCCCGCAGTGTTCGTCGCGGTCGCGCCATGCCAGAGGACGTGGACGCGCCCGGCCGAGTCCACCGTGACGTCACCACCGCCATCGAGTCCGCCAGCGTATGTGATCAAGTTCCGCTGTGGCTCGAAGCTTTTGCCGGACGCATCCGAGCGCGTGTACCACATCGGGACGCCTTCGTGGGTCGAACCCGGAAGGGCCTTCGTCCCATTCCACACGACGTGGGCGCGGCCATCGCGGCTGAGGGCGAGTTGTCCGCCTCGGATTGTCCCGGTGGCGATGGCGCTGCCCGGCTGTGAGTTCACGCGGACAGGCTCCGAGAAGTCGCGCGTACCTGGCGTCGTTGCGGTGAGGAACAAGTCCCCTCCACCCGCCTTGCCCTTGAAGTAAAGCAGGTGCAGCCGGTCGTCCGCACTGCGCGCGAGCTGCGGCTGGATTCCATCGTGCGGGGTTCGAAGCGTGGTGACTTTGGCATCCGCGCTGCCGGCAATCTGGGCGAAGAACAAGAGCGCAAAGCCAACCGCGCCCGATCCAATATTGAGTTGGTTCATGCGCAGAAGGCTATCGACTTGGGCGCGGTGGACAACCGCGAATCCAGAGTTGTGCTTCGACCTGGGACAGGGGCGATTGCTCGTGTGGAGTTGTCGTCGGATGAAAAGCCCGTTGCACCGCCGCCTGTGCCCGTTCACACTCCGGCCGTTCAATCTCAACAGCGCACGGATGACGAACAACGCACCGCCCATGCCCGCCATCGACTCTCCAACGCCGAAGCAATACGAAATTCTTCCGAAGCTCGATGCCGACGGCGTGGTGGCCGGCGAGTTCCTGGAAGTCTCGATGGGGCCGCACCATCCCTCGACTCACGGCGTCTTCCGCATGGACGTCGTGCTCGACGGCGAGACGGTGGTGAAACTCAAGCCGGTCTTCGGCTACCTTCATCGCAACCACGAGAAGATCGCCGAGAACACCAGCTACCTCGGGTCGATGCCCTATACCGACCGGCTCGATTACTTCTGTTCGCTGACGAACAACTGGGCGTACGCACTCGCGGTCGAAAAGCTCGCCGGCCTCGCCGTGCCCGAGCGCGCGGAATACATCCGCGTCATCACCGCCGAGCTCACGCGACTCCAGAACCACACCTGCCTCGTCGGCTTTCTGCTCATGGACATGGGCGCGCTCGGCACTCCGCTGATGTATGCCTTCCGCGAGCGCGAGAAGATACTCGATCTCTTCGAGTCGCTCACGGGCGCGAGGATGATGTGCAACTACATGCGCTTCGGCGGCTGCCGCGTGGATCTACCGCCGGGCTGGATCGAGGGAGCAATGCAAATCGTGGACGAGTATCCGCGTTTCCTCGATGAGTTCGAGAACCTGCTCACGGGGAATGAGATTCTCCTCAGCCGGACGCAGGGTATCGGTGCGCTCTCTCGCGAACTCGCCATCGACGCCGGCATCACTGGCCCGATGCTGCGCGCTGCGGGAGTGGACTACGATCTGCGCAAGGTGGATCGTTATGGTATCTATGATCGCTTCGAGTTCCGCGTGCCGCTCGGTGCGCATGGCGACGTCTATGACCGTTACATGATTCGCATCCTCGAAATGCGCGAGTCGCTGAAGATTCTCCAGCAGGCGATCAAGGCGCTTCCCGAAGGCCCCATCGTCGATCCGAAGGTGAAGCTCCGCGGTTTCCGTCCGAAAGCGGGCGAATCATACGGCCGCATCGAGGCACCGAAGGGCGAGCTTGGCTTCTACCTGATCAGCGACGGCTCGCCGAACCCGTATCGCTACCGCGTGCGCCCACCGAGCTTCATTAACCTCACCGTGCTGGAAGATATGTGCCTCGGGCATTCAATCGCCGACGTGGTGGTCATCCTTGGCAGCGTGGACATCGTGCTGGGCGAAGTCGATCGCTAGCCGCGCCACTCCCGATGATTTTCCTCGGACGAATGGTGACGCTCGCGCTGGCCGCGTTCCTGTCTGTGATCCAGTTCCTGCCTGCCGCGCCAGCGGCTACGGAGACGTTGCCTCCCGCGGTGCAACGCGGGCGCGCCAACGCACAGCGTTACTGTTCCGCGTGCCACATGGTCCCGGAGCCGGAGGCGCTCACCAAATTCGCCTGGGTGCATCACGTCCAACCCGAGATGGCGAAGTGGCTTGGACTCGAAGTCGTCGATTTCGAAGGCATGCCCGATGGCCGGCTCATCGAGGAAGCTGGCATCTTTCCGAAAGCGCCGTTGCTCTCGGAGGAGGAATGGTTCTCGATCTGGGACTACTACCGCGCGCTTGCGCCCAGCAAGCCGCTCCCGCCGCCAGCGAAGCCTGCCATCCAGGCGACGTTGAAACAGTTTCGGGTGCGCAAACTCAGTCCCCACGACAGCGCGCCGATGACCTCGCTGGTGCGCATCGACGCCGCGCGGAAACAAATCTACTTCGGTGACGCGTATGCCGGAATGCTCTTCGCCATCGATTCCGCCGGAACCGTCGCCAGCCGCCTGCGCATGGCCAGCGCCCCGGTGAGCCTGGCTGTTGGCGACGATGGCCTCTACGTCACTCGGGCCGGACGCTTCTTTCCTTCCGATGCGCTCGAAGGTGCGGTCGAGTTTTTGCCCAAGGAAGGCAGCACCGATCCGGCGCGCGTCCTCGTGTCGAACCTTCGCCGCCCGGTCAGCACCGCGCTCGCGCAGTTGAACACCGACAACCGCACTGACCTCGTCGTCTGTTCGTTCGGAAACCGGCTCGGGCGTCTGTCGTGGTTCGAGGGACTGGAGGACGGCAAATTCACCGAGCATGTCCTCCTCGAACGTCCCGGATCCATCCAGGCCGAGGTGCGCGACCTTAACGGCGACGGCCGGCAGGACATCCTCGCGATGACCGCCCAGGCCCGAGAGGCCGTTCACCTGTTTGTCAACATGGGCAAGAACGAGTTCAAGATGGAGACGCTGATCGAGAAGCCGCCGACCTGGGGCTTCGCCGGATTCGACCTCGTGGACTTCGACAAGGACGGCAAGCTCGACCTCCTCATAGCCAATGGCGACAACGGCGACTACGCGCTGCCGGCGAAACCCTATCACGGCGTGCGGCTGTACCTGAACGACGGCCGCAATCGTTTCCGGGAAACCTTCTTCCATCCGATGGACGGCGCTTACAAGGCCATTGCGCGCGACTTCGATGCCGACGGCGATCTCGACATCGCCGCAATCGCGTTCTACCCGGACTTCGCCGCGAGCAAACCAGAGAGCTTCGTTTATCTGGAGCAGACCGCCCCGCTCCGGTTTAGCGCCGCGACGATTCCCGAGAGCAACGCCGGGCGTTGGATGGTGATGGACTCCGGCGACGTGGATGGCGATGGCGACGCGGATGTCGTCCTCGGCTCGTTCGTGCGCGGCCCGACGACCGTGCCCGTGCCCTTCGCGACGCGCGAAAGCTGGCGCACCAACGGCGCTGTCCTCCTCCTTCTGGAAAACACGCGGAAGTAGCCACACCGCGGGACTGCCTTTCAGTCCGCCTGCTACTTCACCACGCTCCGCACCTCGCCGCTGTGCAGGCGCGTGTGCAACTCCTGACCCGGCAGCGCGTCCCCCGCGGAACGCAGCACCGCGCCATTGGCCGCATCCGTCGTGATCGAGTAACCGCGCGCCAGCACGTTGTCAGGATCGAGCAGCCGCAATCGCTGGCTCAACGGCGTGACGAGGTGCCGCTTCCGATCCGCTGCCCGCCGTGCGGAATCCGACAAACGCCGTTCCAGCCCGTGCAACGATTGACGCTGCAACGCGACAACAGCGGCGGGCTTCAATCGCGCCAGTCGCTGGGCAACTTCTCGCAACCGTGTCCGTTGTTCCCGCGCACGGCGCTGCACGTTCCGCGACAGCGCCTCAGCAAGGCCATCGATCTGCTGGGCCTTGTCGCGAAGCTGACGACGGGGATGCACGCGGACAATGCGCTGCGCCAGTTCCAGTAACGTTTCCCGCTCGGCCTCGATTTGTCGCCGTGCCAGTTGCGCGATCCGACGGCCCGTTTCCTGAACAACCTGCCGGCTGGCGAACGGGCCTTCCGTGATCAATTCGGCCGCCGCGCTCGGCGTTGCGGCGCGAAGGTCGGCGACGAAATCGCTGATCGAAAAATCTATCTCATGACCCACCGCAGAAACCACCGGCACAGCGGAATCAAAGACTGCCCTCGCGACAACTTCCTCGTTGAACGCCCACAGATCTTCCAGGCTCCCGCCGCCGCGCGTGATCAGGATCAAGTCCAAGCTGCGCTCCGCGTCACTGGGAGCGAACCACGCGTTCAACAAGCGGACCGCAGCAGCAATCTCCGCCGCTGCTCCTTCGCCCTGAACACGGCACGGTGCGAGGATGATTTCGAGCGAAGGCTGCCGTCGGCCGATGACGTGCAGCACATCCCGAATCGCCGCCCCGGTCGGCGACGTCACGAGCCCGATGCGACGTGGATAGCGCGGCAGCGACCGCTTTCGTTCGGAGGCGAACAATCCCTCGGCTTGCAGGCGGCGCTTGAGCTTCTCGAACGCCAGTTGCAGCGCGCCGACGCCCTGCGGTTCGATGGTGCGAACCATGAGCTGATACTGCCCGCGCGCTTCATAGACGGTGACATTGCCGTGCAACAGCAGCTTCTGGCCGTCCTGGAGAAACTCGCGATTCGCCGCCGCCTCGCCTCGGAAGAGCACGCAGCTCAACTGTGCAGCTACGTCCTTGAGCGTGAAGTAGCAGTGGCCCGACGCCTGAGCGCGGAGGTTCGTCACCTCGCCTGTGACCCAGACTTCGCCGACATCTTTCTCGATCGCCTTGCGGACGTTGCCCGTAAGTTCGGTGACGGTGAGCACTCGCCGCGTTTGTTCCGGCGGGAAGAGTTCGCCGAAATCCCACTGCGACTTCGCCTTGCCCCGGCTCATGGCACGGCCTCCGAGACGCGTTGAATGCTGCGCGCCCGCCCGGTCTCGTCGTCGATGTCGATGATGGCGCCCTGTAGCAGGACGCGCTCGCTGGCGACCTCGAAGCGTTGCGGTGTTTGCTGCACGAACCGGCGGATGATGGGCTCGATCTCGCGGCCCAACACGCTCTCGTGCGGCCCGGTGAAACCCGCGTCGCACAGGAACGCTGTGCCGCCCGGGAAGATTTGTTCGTCCGCCGTCTGCACGTGCGTGTGCGTGCCGACGACGGCGCTGACCTGGCCATCGACCATGCGGGCGAAGGCGATCTTCTCGGAGGTCGCCTCGGCATGGACATCCACAAAGATGACCTTGGTCTGGCGGCGAAGTTCGTTGATCGCCGGTGTGGCGACAGAGAAGGGGTTCTCCAGTGCGGCCATGAATGCGCGGCCCTGGAAGTTCATCACGGCGAAGGGCGGCCGGTTGTCGAACTGATACAGGCGCGCGCCGGAGCCCATTGTCCCGCGCGGATAATTATGGGGCCGCAGGAAACGCGTCTCGCCCTGCAACAGGACCGTGACGTCCTTTTGATCCCAGAGATGATCGCCCGTCGTGATGACATCGACCCCGGCGGCGTAGATCTCGTCGGCGAGCTTCGGCGTGATGCCCGAGCCGCCGGCGGCATTCTCGCCATTGGCGATAACGGCATCGAGTTCGTGCCGTTTCTTGAGGATGGGCACGAGCGATTTGACCGCGCGCCGGCCGGGTTCGCCCACGATGTCACCGATAAAGAGAATCTTCACGCGGCGGAGAGTAGGGCCGGACATCGCCGGAGCAAGTCAGGAACTCGATTGTCAGCCCGGCGTGAAGAGGGCGCATCTTTTCATCATGGTTGGAAGCGGAGTGCGCCCTTCCCCCGGGCGCAGAAATGGGGGAGCCTCCCCCGGCCCCATGAAACCGACAGCCCATCCAATGCTTCTGCGGCCGGGGACAGCCGCACTCCGTTCCACCATTGCCCGCCTGCGGCAACCACGATGAAAGGATGCGCTCGGGGACATGACGAGAAACTATTTGAAGTGGCGTTCCCACAAGAACGTCCATTAAACTCGTAACGCTAATCACCCGTTCTCAATCGTATGAGCAAGACCTGGCAAATTCCGCGGCGCACCTTTCTCAAAGGCATTGGCACTGCGATCGCACTTCCCGCCCTCGAAGTCATGACACCGGCGCGTTCGCTCGCCGGTACCGACGCCGCTGCTGGACCGCTGCCCCGCCGCATGGCGTTCGTCTATGTGCCTAATGGCGTCAACATGCACCAGTGGACGCCCAAGGCCGTCGGTACCGATTTCGATCTTCCTTCGACACTCGAACCTCTCTCCTCCGTCCGCGAAGACCTGCTCGTGGTCTCCGGTCTAGCGCACGACAAGGGCCGCGCGCACGGCGATGGTGCCGGCGACCACGCCCGAGCGTCGGCCACTTTCCTCACCGGCTGCAAGGCCCGCAAGACTCCCGGCGCGGATATCAAGGTCGGCATCTCGGTGGATCAGGCGGCCGCACAGAAGATCGGCAACCAGACGCGCCTGCCTTCGCTCGAGCTTGGCACCGACAAGGCCCGCCTCGCCGGCAACTGCGACTCTGGCTACAGTTGCGCCTACTCGTTCAACATCTCCTGGAAGTCCGAATCCACGCCGATGCCGCCTGAAGTCGATCCCCGCCTCGTCTTCGACCGGCTGTTCGGCAACGGCAATCCCGGCGAGGAAAACGAGGCGCGCGTGAAACGCGATCGCCAGCGCAAGAGTGTGCTCGACTTCGCACTCGAAGATGCGCGTCGCCTCAAGGGCAGCCTTGGCTACACGGATCGCCGTAAACTCGACGAGTATCTCACCGCCGTCCGCGAACTTGAACAGCGCATTGAGCGCGCGAACAATTTCGCAGCGACGATGCCGGACTACGACCGGCCGACGGGAATCCCCAAGAGCTACGAGGAGCATCTCCGTTTGCAGTTCGACCTGCTCGCGCTCGCTTTCCAGACCGACACGACGCGCGTTTCGTCCTTCATCATGGCGCACGACGGCAGCAACCGTCAGTATCCGTTCATCGGCGTGCGCGACGGGCATCATGATCTCTCCCACCACGGCAACGACGAGGAAAAGCTGGCGAAGATTGCGAAGATTAACCTCTTTCACACCACGCAGTTCGCCTACTTCATCCGGAAGCTGAAATCGATCAAGGACGGCAACGGCACGCTGCTCGATAACTGCATGATCGTCTACGGCGCGGGCCTGGGCGACGGCAACGCCCACAATCACGACAATCTCCCGGTGCTCGTGGCCGGTGGGGCCGGCGGCACCATCCGCACCGGACGGCATGTTCGGATGAGTAAGGAGACGCCGATGACGAATCTGTTCCTCTCGATGCTCGACCGTGTGGGTGCGTCCGCCGATCGCCTCGGCGACAGCACCGGCCCGCTTCAGCAGCTGAGCTGAGACCGACTGGTGGACTCATGGTCGGTGGTGTCGCATTGCGACCTTGCTCGGCTCCAAGTTCCCCATTGCCTCCCCGGTGTCCGATCTTGCAGCCTCTCGGCGCACCGTGAAGATACTGATCCTCAAGCCCAGTTCCCTCGGCGACGTCATCCATGCGTTGCCCGTCCTTCGCCTGATCAAGCTTCACCATCCGGACGCATCTGTGCATTGGTGGATCGAGAAGAATCTCTCGCCGCTGCTCGAAGGCGACCGGGATCTCGACGGCATTCTGCACTTCCGCCGCAAACGTTGGACCTCTCCGTGGCGCTGGGACGAGTTGACGCGCAGCATTCTGGACATTCGCCGCCATCGGTTCGACTGGGTCATCGATTTGCAAAGCCTCCTTCGCAGCGGCGCGATGGCCTGGCTTGCCAATGGCGGTCGAACGATGGGCCTCGATGATCCGCGTGAGGGGGCGCGCGGGTTCTACGACATCATCGTGCCCCGGCGCACGGTGGAGACGCACGCGGTGGACTGGTACCTGGACGTGCTGCCCCCCATGGGCGTCCCGGTGCGCCGGGAGTTCGAATGGTTGCCGGAACGCTCCGCCGTCGCCCGGGCTGTCGAAGCGAAATGGCCGAGGGAAGGCGCGCGTTGGATCGCATTGCAGCCTGGCGCGCGGTGGTGGAACAAGCGCTGGCCGGTCGAACACTTTGCGGCCTTGGTGCGTGAGATTTCCGGTGCGCATCCGGATGTGCGTTTCGCAATCATGGGCGGCTCGGATGACCGGGCGCTCGGCAGCGCGCTGGCGCAGGCGTGCCCGGAACGGTGCCTGGATCTCACAGGGCGAACGTCGTTGCCGGAGATGATCGAATGGCTGCGCCGTTGCTCGCTGTTGATCACGAATGACACCGGGCCGATGCACATCGCGGCGGCATTGGGCACCCCGGTGCTCGGATTGTTCGGCCCGACGAACCCCCGGCGTACCGGCCCATACGGCCCAGGCCATCGTACAATGCAGGCGGCGTTGCCGTGTGTGCCGTGCATGAAGGAGTCGTGCGGGAACATCAACACGCTGGAGTGTCTGCGCGCGATCACGCCTCAAGCCGTCGCCGCGAATGCGGTCTCGATGCTCGTTGGGCCATCACGCGCTGGATGAATAGCCGCACCCGAAGCACCGTCGATGACTGCGCCTGGGTTTTGCGGCTTGCCAGATCGGGCTTCAAACCTAGACTGCTCAAATGAGAATCCTTCCGTTGATTATCCTCATGTTTCTCGCCGCGATGCCGGGCGGGCGCGCGCAGATGGCGGTCGAGATCACGGCGGATCAGGAGCAGTTCCTGCGCGACGAGGGCGTGCGCTTGAGGGTTCGGATCACCAATCGCTCGGGACAGGCCGTCCGCCTCGGCACGGACAAGGCGTGGTTGAGCTTCGCGGTGGATAATCATGACGGTGGTGGCATTTCGCGCATCGGAGAGGTCGGCGTCGAAGGTGCGTTCACGCTCGACTCCGGGCACGTCGCGACACGGCATGTGGATCTCGCGGAAGGTTTCGATCTGGCGGAGCCGGGGCGCTACACGGTGACCGCGACAGTGCAAGTGAAGGAGTGGGCCAGCGATGTCTCCAGCCCGCCGAAGCGGATCGAGATCGTCCGTGGGACGAAGATTTGGGAACAGGAGTTCGGGGTGCCGGCGGCGTCCGGCCTGCCGGAGATCCGGCGCTACACGCTGCAACAGGCGACATTCAAGAAGCAGCTCCGGCTTTACCTGCGCATCTCCGACGCGGAGGACCGGCATGTGTTCAAGGTGCTGCCGCTTGGCTCGATGGTTTCGTTCAGCCGCCCCGAGGCGCAACTCGACGGCAACAGCGACTTGAGCGTGATTTTCCAGACCGGGGCGCGGTCGTTCCTCTTCCACATCATTCGCTCCAACGGCGATATTGCAGTGCGCCAGACCTACGACTACACGGCAACCCGCCCGATGCTGAAGTTGAACGACGAAGGGCGCATTTACGTTTCCGGTGGTGTCCGGCGTTACACGGCGACGGATCAGCCGCCTCTGCCACCTCCGACGATTTCCACTAACGCTCTGGCGACGGCGAGCAACGCGCCGGTGGTTGCCAAGCCTTCTGATGATAAGCCGCGTGGGAAATAGGAGTCCTATTCCTGAAAATCCGTTTGCCTGCAGTTTCCGTTCTTGGCGAACACTGATTGCGGGCGCGTTCCTGCTCGTTCTCATCAACAGCGCCCGCTCCCAGCAGCCGCTCATCCTGCACTTGGGCAACGGCGATCGAGTCAGCGGCCAGTTGCTTGGGGAAGACGCGACGCGGTTGACGTTGAGCAATTCCATTCTTGGCCGCTTCACGATCCCAGCGTCTGCCGTCGCGCGTCGCGAAACGGTTTCCGTTGCGCCACCCGCGCCGGTCACCAATGCGCCGGGACTGCCTCCGACCATTCAGAAGCGCCTCAACGATCTCCAGGGCATCTACGCGGCCGGGAGTCTTTCAGCGGAGGAATTCCAGCGGCAGCGCACCGCTTTGATGGAACCGATCAGGCCGCCCGGCCCGAAGTATTGGACTGCGGAATTGTTCGCCGGCCTCGACCTGCTGTTCAGCGAGAAGGATCGGCAGCTTTACACGGGGCGGGCGAAAGTGAACTACGTGCGGCCCGGACTGCGCAGCTACTTCGACTACCTGTTCACTTACGGCTACACCGACAGCGAGTTGTCCGCGAACCGCATGGACGGCTCATCGAAGACTGACGTGGACCTGACAAAGCTGACTTACACCTACGGACTCTTTGGCGCAGGCTACGACGAGATCCGTCTCATTGACTGGCGATACGAAGTCGGGCCAGGCCTTGGCTACCATCTGGTGAAGCAGACGAACTTCGTGCTGCGCGTCGAGGGCGGCTTCCACTACCAAGTGCAGAACTTCCAGGGGGGCCGCGACGACCACACCTTCTCGCAGCGTCTCGCGCAGGATCTGCGCTGGAACCTTGGACCGCACTTCACCTTCGACGAACGGCTCGAATACTTCCCTGACCTCGCGAACCTCAATGACTTCAAGCTCCGCATGGAGGCGAATCTCCGCTACTGGCTGCAAAGCAATCTCTCCCTTAACCTGACGGTCATCGACATCTACGACACCCGGCATGCGTCAGGCGTTGATGGCAACGACCTTCAGATACGCTCGTCGATCGGTATTCGCTTTTGATATCTCCACCGCACCTTCGTCGGCTGGCTAATTCTTCTCCGGGCGGATCGATGCGAGAATGCGTTCCGCCGCAACGCGCGGATCGGCGTCAGCATAGATGGGCCGGCCGATGACCAGCCAACTCGCGCCCGCCGCGATCGCCTCCGCAGCACTCAGCGTCCGTTTCTGGTCGCCTGCTGCGTCGCCGGGGCCGCGGATGCCGGGCGTCACGAGTTGCATTGAGGCGGGAAGCATCTGGCGCAAGGCGGCAAGTTCGAGAGGGGAGCAGACGAGTCCGCGCAAGCCGGCCGACGTCGCCAGCGCCGCGAGCCGTTCCACTTGCTTCGCGGGGTTCGGGGGCAGGCCTACTGAACCCAGTTCCGTGGCATCCATGCTTGTGAGCACCGTCACGCCGAGCACAAGCGGGGCAGGGCGGCCGAGCTGGCGCGCGGTCTCCTGTGCGGAGGTTTCGGCGGCGCGCATCATCTCCGGCCCGCCGCTGGTGTGAATGGTGAGCATCTGGACATCGAGCCGTGTCGCGGCGGCGACGGATTTGGCGACGGTGTTCGGGATGTCGTGAAACTTGAGGTCGAGGAACACAGCCGCGCCGGTCGCGCGAATCTGCCGCACAATGTCCGGGCCGGCGCTCGTGAAGAGTTCGCTGCCGATCTTGAACGCGCCCACGGCTGGGGCGACGCGACGCGCGAGTTCGAGGGCGCGGTCAACGTTCGGAACGTCCAGCGCCACGATGATTGGATTCGACATGACGGGGAGAGTGGAGAAACGGGCCGCACTGAAAAGAAGTTTCTCCGAGGGGCGGGAGCGCGTTTCGGCACCGGCATCCGTCAGAGCGTAGTCAGTGCAAGGGACGTCCATTCCCCGCGCGCGGCTGCTTTCGGTCTTCCCTGCCTCCGGACGATTCGTTAGTTTGCGTGCGCTATGGTGCTCGTGATCGACAACTATGATTCGTTTACCTACAACCTCGTTCAATACCTTGGCGAGTTGAAGGTGGACGTGCAGGTGCATCGCAACGATCAGATCAGCGTCGAGCAGGTTCGCGCGATCAACCCCGAGCGCATTCTCGTCTCCCCGGGACCGTGCTCGCCGAAGGAAGCCGGGCTCTCTAACGACATCATCCGTGAATTCGGATCAAACGTGCCGCTGTTCGGCGTCTGCCTCGGCCACCAATGCATTGGGCACACCTTCGGAGCGAAGGTCGTCGTCAACTACCGGATGATGCACGGCAAGACTTCGCTCATTAAGCACAACGGCGAAGATCTGTTCGAGGGCATGCCGAATCCCTTCGCGGCGACCCGGTACCATTCGCTCGTCGTGCAGCGCGACACCCTTCCGGAATTTCTCGAAGTCACCGCCGAGACTGAGGAGGGCGAAGTCATGGGGCTGCGTCACAAGCAGCTCCCGATCTGGGGAGTGCAATTCCACCCGGAGAGCATCCTGACCGAGAGCGGCCGGACGATCATGAAGAACTTCCTGAAGCTCAAGGTCCGGAAGTAGCCGCGCATCCGAGGTTCTCTCTTCGCGAAGTTCGGTCGGAAAAGTTCCCGCAGGCCCGTGGGGAAGGGCCTTGGCATCGCCGAAACTCGCGGTGGCGCGGCCCGAAAATTGGTTCTTGTCTCCCGCTCGATCCGCCGTAGCCTCGGCGGACTTTTTCAATCACTCGTCTCAGTAAACGCGCTCGTATCTATGCTCAAAGCCGGAATCGTCGGTCTGCCCAACGTGGGCAAGTCCACCCTCTTCAACGCCGTCACCCGCACCCGCAAGGCGCAGGCGGCGAACTACCCGGTCTGCACTCGCGATCCCAATGTGGGCATCGTGACCGTGCCGGACTCGCGCTTGGAAGGGCTCAAGAACATCGCCAAGACGACGGTCGTCATTCCGGCGGCGGTTGAGTTCGTTGATATCGCCGGGCTCGTGAAAGGCGCGAGCGCGGGTGAGGGTTTGGGCAACAAGTTCCTCACGCACATCCGCGAGGTGGACGCCATCGTGCAGGTCGTGCGCTGCTTTGAAGACGCGGATATCCACCATGTCGCTGGCAGTGTGGACCCGGTACGCGACATCGAGGTGATCAACACCGAGCTCATTCTCTGCGATCTCGAAGCGGTGAAGAAGAAGCGTGCGAGCATTGCCAAGGACGCCAAGCGCGGTGACAAGGAAGCCCTCGCCCAGGACGCGGTGCTGGCTAAGATCGAACCCGTGCTCGACGCCGGCAAACCCGCGCTCACCATGCAACTCACGCCGGAGGATCGCGTCATCTCCCGCCAGTTCTATCTGCTCACGGACAAGCCGACGATTTTCGCGTGCAACGTGAAGGAAGGCGACCTCGCCGGCGCGGACAAGAATCCGTATGTCCTCAAGGTTCGCGAATACGTGAAGAGCCATCTCGCCTGCGAGGCGGTGGTCATCAGCGCGCAGATTGAAAGCGATCTAGTCGATCTTCCGGACGACGAGGCGAAGGCGTTCCTCAAGGAACTCGGCGTTGAGGAAAGCGGCGTGGGCGCGCTCATCCGCTCGACGTATCATCTGCTCGGCTTGCGCACGTATGTCACCGCCGGTGAAAAGGAGGGAC
>SXGS01056879.1_pt1 | contig 24446 bp, 35 predicted proteins | sample 3174681 | NCBI WGS metagenome assembly SXGS01 (sample SAMN11356861, study PRJNA531348) | freshwater metagenome | isolation source: freshwater sample F1-80 | place: China: Fuxian Lake, Yuxi | collected 2017-12-25
CGAAGGTGAAGCGGCAGTGTACACACTAGATTCCAGCACTGATCATGATTTGATTGGTTATTACAAACCATACGAACACGTTTTTATCGAAAAAAATCAATGGCACATGTTATGTAATGAAACAGACCATCCACTCAAGTTGATCGAGATACAGTATGGTAAAACCTGTGTGGAAGAGGATATTGAAAGAAAATGAAACATATAAAAATAATACAAACTGAAATAGATGTTTCTAAAATATTAAAGCAGCTTTTAGATAATCCGAATGATTGGAATGCGATTAATAAAAATAATGATATACAACGAAATGGAATTCATTTAGAAAAATATTATAATAATAAGTGGTCAATGCAACCAGGAATGATACCTATAACATTGGGAGTTGTTAAAAATTCACAAGACGATATTTATGAATCTATGTTGTGTAAAAATACAGAGTTCTATGAAAAAAATACAGAAATCATTAGTTGGTTGAAGAATGCGGGATATGGAAATCATGCACGTGCTGCATTTTTAAAATTACCCGCCCGTATGACATGGGGAAGACACTTTGACCCAGGAATGTATCATAAAAATAATGATAGATATCATTTAAGCATTCAAGGAAAATATATTTATGAAGTCGGTGGTGAACAAATAATAGCAAATCCAGGAACTCTTTTTTGGTTTGATAATAAACAATATCATACTGCAAGAAACTTGGAAGATTATGATAGAATAACATTTTCTTTTGACATTCCAATTATTAAGGATGTCCTTCAATGAAACACATTGCTCTCATTACAGGCATTACCGGACAAGATGGTTCTTATCTAGCTGAATTTCTATTAGAAAAAGGATATGAAGTTCACGGCATTATTAGACGATCTTCTTCTTTTAATACTGGACGCATTGATCACATTTTCAATAAAATTCAATTGCACTATGGTGATATGACTGATGGGTCTTCTTTGATGTCAATTATATCTAAAGTAAAACCATCTGAAATATATAATCTCGCTGCGCAGTCGCATGTTATGGTTAGTTTTGAACAACCAGATTATACAGCGCAATCTGATGGTCTTGGACTTCTACGAATTTTAGAAGCAGTTCGTTTATTGAATATGATAAAAACGACAAGAATATATCAAGCATCTACATCAGAAATGTTTGGATCTTCTCCTGCGCCACAAAACGAATTGACGCCATTTCATCCATGCAGCCCATATGGATCAGCAAAATTATATGCTTTCTGGATTTGTGATAATTATAGAAAATCCTATGGAATGCACATATCCTGCGGAATTTTATTCAATCATGAAAGTCCTCGGCGCGGTGAAACATTCGTTACTCGAAAAGTAACGAAGGCTGTTGCACGAATTCATCATGGTCTTCAAGAATTTTTAACCATCGGTAATCTAGAAGCCAAACGTGATTGGGGACATGCTAAAGATTATGTAGAAGGAATGTGGTTGATGTTACAACAAGATACGCCGGATGATTATGTTATTTCTACGGGAGTGTCACACACGATTAGATATTTAGTTGAACACGCATTTTCTCTTATTGATATGAAAATAACATGGTTGAAACATGTATACAATCATACTGAAACAGGATTTGATCAGTATGGAAATATTCGCGTTAGAACGGATACTAAATATATTCGTCCCAATGAAGTCGAAGATCTTCGCGGCGACTCCTCAAAAATATACAAAAAAATAGGTTGGTTTTCGAAAACGGATTTTAACAGTCTTATTGAAGAAATGGTAAATCATGATAAATTATCCTTTAGCAAGTGATTCGTGGAATTGGAAAGAAAAATTAGCAATTCTTAAAGTTATGGTTGGTGGTCGTTATACTATGGGTCCTGCAGTAGCAAAATTTGAAAAAGAGTTTGCTGACAAATTTGAATCTCGAAACGCTGTCATGACAAATTCCGGTAGTTCTGCTAATCTTGTCGGGCTTCATGCATTGATTCTCAAGAAAAAAATTAAACCAGGAAGCGAGGTAATTGTTCCTGCAGTATCATGGAGCACAACCTATTTTCCAATCACGCAGCTTGGTCTAATTCCCGTATTTGTAGATATCGATCTGAACACATTTAATTTAAATATAAAAGGTATTCTTTCGGCAATTACACCTAAAACTTGCGCAATATTTGCAGTCAATCTTCTAGGAAATCCTTGTGATTTAATAAAATTAAAAAATATTTGCAAAATTCATAATATCGAATTGATTGAAGATAATTGTGAGAGTTTAGGTGCAATTCTAATGGGAAAACAAGCAGGAACTTTTGGCACATTTGGCACATTTTCCTTTTTCTTCAGTCATCATCTTCAAACTATGGAAGGTGGTATGATTATAACTGATGATGACATTCTTGCAGACTATATGAGAAGTTTGCGCGCTCATGGATGGATTCGAGACCTAAGAACTTCAAAACTCTGTACTAAGAGTGGTGATGCGTTTGAAGATAGTTTTAAATTTATTCTTCCTGGTTATTGCGTACGGCCTTTGGAGATGAGTGGAGCTATAGGTTCTGTGCAGTTAAGAAAGATGAATAAAATTGTCGCTAAACGTAGAGAAAATGCAGAAGTTTTCATAAACGAATTTGAAAATGGTTTTATCATACAAAAAGAAAAATTGACGGCACGATCCTCCTGGTTTGGATTTGGGGTTGTCTTAAATCATCATCGTGAAAATAAGAGAGAGGAAATCATACAAAAATTACAATCGTCTGGTGTTGAAGTTCGTCCGATTGTGGCAGGAAATTTTACGAAACAACCCGTGATGAAATATTTAAATTTTAGAATTCATGGAGAATTAAACAACGCTGAGTATCTAGATAAAAACGGATTCTTTTTTGGAAACGATCATCGTGATCTCAAATCCAAAATTAAATATGTGAGAAAGATAATTGAATGAAAAAGGTTCTGGTATTTGGAGGCAATGGTTTGCTGGGTTCAGCTATTGTTCGCCGTCTTGAAAAAGACAACGTAGATGTTGTTGCGTTTTCTTCTGCAGATTGCAATCTTGTAAATCTCTCAAATACAAATGAAGTTGAAAGAGTTATCTGCGCTACAATGCCAGACACTATCTATCATTGTGCTGGTCTTGTTGGTGGGATTGGGGCAAATATTGAAAGACCTTACGAATTCTTGATGAACAATGCTAAGATGGCGATAAATGTCATAGATGCTGCAGTTAACTGCGATATTGAAAATTTTTTCTACATGTCGAGCTCGTGTGCATATCCTGCGACTTGTCAACAGCCAATGAAAGAAGAATATATTGGATCTGGAGCGGTTGAAGAAACAAATGGCGGATATGCCTTGGCCAAAATTCTAGGAATGAAAGCAACAAAACTGGCTAGAAAAAAAACGGGTGGAAATTATCATTCTTATATTCCTTGTAATCTGTATGGCGGAAATGATGATTTTTCTGAAAGAGGTCATGTCATATCTTCGATCATTCATAAGATCAAAGAAGCGAAGGCAAAAAAGGAAAATTTCTTAACTTTGTGGGGGGATGGTTCTCCGAGACGTGAATTTTTACATGTCGACGATGCTGCAGACGCGATAGTATACGCATCAGGAAAAATAATAAATTCTGATTATATAAACATTGGTTCCGGAGAAGATATATCTATTCTAGAATTAGCCAAAAAAATTCTTAGATTAAAAAATGCAGAAAATCTATCAATAAAATTTGATTTATCCAAACCAAATGGAATGATGCAGAAACTTCTAGATGTGTCACAGATTACAGAAATTGGATGGAAACCTAAAATTTCTTTAGATGATGGTATTTCTCGAATATGATTAAGGATTGGGACACAAGGTTTTTGGAACTTTCAGAACACATTTCTTCCTGGAGTAAAGATCCGTCCACAAAAGTCGGTGCGATTATTGTAGATCAAAATCGTAGAATTATTTCTACAGGGTATAATGGAATGCCTCGAGGAATTATGGACTCGTTTGATAGATACTCTAACAGAGATATCAAATACGAAATGATCATCCATGCAGAAGCGAATGCTATATTGTTTGCCAAACAAGATCTTCATGGCATGACGATTTACACTACACCATTCCAACCCTGTTCTCGTTGTGCTTCACTGATAATTCAGAGTGGGATACAAAAAGTCGTTTCGTATTCATCTGAAGAAAATTCTCGTTGGAAAGATAATTTTGCTTTAGCCAAACAATTATTTGAGGAGGCTGAAGTGGAATTAATTTTGCTTGAAAAAGTTTATAATGTTTAATATATTCTTGTCAGCCACCGCCGCCGTTTTGGCATACGTGTGTTATGTGAAAACACCCGATGATTTGATAAAATACATTTCGGCAGCCGGATGGATTTTAGTGTCTGGATATTATTTTCTATGTGAAGTGGTCAAACAAATAATTTTAGAAAATGAATAAATATTTATTTCGATAATGGATTGTCTAGTGCTTTTTGAATTTTACGATCTATATCGCGCTCCATATTTTTATTCATAAGAATAACCTCTCGCTCCATATTTTTCACAGTAGAATCAATTTCTCTCCTTGTATCAGCGACTTCTTTCCGCGATTTATTTAATTCGTCTCTAACATCTTTTACGATTTCCTTCATAGAATTTTCTGTTTCACGAGACGATGTTTTTACACTTCTCTCTACACTTTCGACAACACCTTCAAGCCGTCGCACATCTGATTTTAGATCATTTTTAATATTGTTTGTATATTCCGTCATCTTACTTGTGTTGGCATCCAACACCTCCATTTTCTTATGCAGCTCTGAAAGATCGGGTGTGACATACTCAGCAATTTTCTTTTTCATCCCCACATAGTCTTTGTATATCTCGAAGGATCCATACAACCCGCCCAGCACCGATGACACTATGGTAAATGCCACCATCAGTTTTGCGGGCGTGAATTCGTAACCACCGATACTAATTACTGTATCTTTGCTGACATATTTCTTAACAGCAGCTTCTGCCTGATCTATCTTCTTATTTACATCTTTAATTTCTTCTGGCATCATACCCTCCTTTTTGATATTGCAGTTCTATCATTTCTTGATGCAATTTGTCTGTTCCACCAAACATTCTTGAAGTTTGACGATTTTCAACATTTCGTTGATTAGTATATATTGAAAAAGACTTATATCCTACAGAATCTGGAAGCATTGCTTTATTATAGGCGTCAAATCCTGGAGTATGTCCCATTGCAGATATTACAACATTTTGTACAGCCACCTGTGCTTCCATAGATGTAACTTTACCCATTTCGTTGGCGAGATTTTTTCCAGATTCTACTGCAGCCATCTTTGCAGCAGCTTCTCTTCGTTCTTGAAGTGTTTGTCGTGCAGTTGGTGTTGATGCGGGTTTAGATTCATTACCACTCTGTGAACTTTGTGCTTGTTGAGCGCCACTAGAGGGTTTATCAGATGATTTTTCTTCTGCCTTTTGTTCTTGCTTTTGTTCTTGCTTTTGTTCTTGCCTTGTTGAAACTGGCATATTTTGTTGTGGAGATTCTTGCCTTGTCACATTTACCGGCGCAGATTTTTCTCCAGCATCTGTGCTTGCTGATTGACGAGTAATGACTTGGTTAACATTCGAATCGCTTACTAAAGCAACACTCGTTTCCACTTTGCCACTGTCACCAACTCTAGTTGTTGGGCGATCTGTTTCAACTATAACAGTGTTAGTTGGATTATTCGCTTGAATTGAATCTTGTCTGTAGCCTGGACACAATGTATTAGATTGAGTATTAGTTGAACATGATGTAAGAGCAGTTGTATATCCAGAGCAGTATGTATATGTTAATTGATTATTAGAGCAAACTTGCGTGGCAGTTGAATATCCAGAACATAATGAGTTGCTTAGAGGATTCGTAGAACATTGTGTTAATGCTGTTTGATATCCAGAACAATAAGATGCATATAATGAATTAGCTGCACAACTAGAAGTCGCTGTAGAATATCCAGAGCAATAAGATGCATATAGCGGACTGGCTGTGCATTGAGTCAGGGCTGTTTGATATCCAGAACACTGTGTTGAATATAACGGATTTGTAGAACATTGTTGAATTAAATATGCTGCGTCATATCCTGGACAGGTTGTAGAATAGAGAGAGTTTATAGAACATTGATATGTTAGATAAGCAGAAGCATAACCTGAACATGATGGATCAAACAATGCATTTATTGTACATTGTTGAGTGAAATAAGCTGCAGCATATCCTGGACATGATGAATTATACAATGCATTTATTGTACATTGTTGAGTTAGATACGCAGCAGCATAACCCACACAGTTAGGATTTGATAATGGATCTGCTATACATGGATCTGTTGTATAGTTTAATGTAATTGATGGATCACGAACTCGTGGTCCCCAATAACCCGCCCAAAATCTATTATCTCTACCAGTAAATGAAAGCGTCATCGAATCACCAGCCAACATACTTTCTTGTGTAGCAAAAGTTTGAGTACCAGTGTATAACTCAAAATTATTTGTTGGGGAATTATAATTATAATTGTCTGTTCTTAAAACATTGGTGCCTCTTAAAAATTGAACTTGACCACTTAGTGTTCCAGATTGAAAACCTGAGTTATCAATTTGCCATGAATAATTATATCCATTAATTCTAATACCAGAATTAGATAAGTCTAAAGCGTGCTGAATAGCAAATGCTTCAGCAGTTATTCTTTGAGTAGCTGTTGCAGTTGTATAACCAAATGTAAGTGTGTTTGTTGCAGAGTTAAATGCTGGTCCACTACCACCACCAGAGATCCCACCAGACTGTCCTGCAATCGATCCCGCCCACCCTGATACTGTTGGATTTAATACATTCGAAGATATTTGTGCATCAACCTTTGAGGTCATGCACAACATGAAATGTACCATTACAAATAACATTCTCCAGAACATTAGTCGCGACTCTTGACTTTTGCCGGCATTCTGTCTGGATTTTCTTCCCAGATTTTTTTGGCTTGTTCACCAATTTTTCCATCTATAGGACAGGGCGTGCCGGCGTTCATCATTGCGGAAAAAACACGCTCGTCTTGACACATAATGGCAACGGCTGCCACTTTCATTCCCATATCATAGGTAGAACGAGCCAATTTTAATCTTTCGCAATTTTTATCAATCATTGTTGCGCCAAAAGATATTCCAAGAATTTGTGTCTGAGCAGCGCCAGAAACTGCGACTGCACAAACATCGGAATTGATTACCGTAATCGCTGGCGCAACAGCTGTTGGAGGTGGAGAGTGCACGGTGGTGGTTGACGTAGATTTGCTCTCCGTCGTGCTACGACTCGTGCTGTCGGTTACTATTGGATCCGCATGTGCTACAGCACAAAAGCAAATCAAAAGCAGTGCAATTTTATACATTTTCCCTCCGAACAGTTACATGGCAAATTCAGAGAAAAATTATATGCTAAAACTCGCACTTTCTATTTATAAAGAATTTTTACATGTAGTCGTTTTGACTTTACTAATATTTCGCGAAATTTATCGTATAACCCCCCGATTTCGTTGTGCTTTTTTTGATCAAAAAGCCTTGACAATTAGCGATGAATAGCGTATAATGATAGTGATGAATGATGGCATAAAAACACGAAATTTGTACAATTTTGAAGACGTGTATTTCAAAAACACTTTTTTCTCTCGAGATTTATCCATGAATATTCTGCGAAAACAGGCTTTTCGTGTGTGGAAAATCTTTGGCAAAAACAAAGAATTTCCTAAAATTGTTGCGGATCGCGGAACTTTCTATAACGGAAGATATCTAAGTTATTCACAGGGAAACGATATTCGTTTGGCACGCAATCAGAGAAATATTATTACACTGATGCACGAGATCACACATGCCCTTGGATTTGAGTTTCACAATAAAAAATTCGTCGACATGGAATTTTCAATTCTCGAGCACATGTTCAAGAAAAATCGTGGAGAATTGGAATTAACAGCAGGTCTTTTTGGAGTAGAAAGATGATTCAAGCATTGAAAGAAATTACTGAATGGCAAGTTGATTTTAAACAACCAAATCACACATATTTGGTCGACGGAGACAAGATAATTGCATATTGTCCATGGCATACTGGTAAACCAATTTTCTCTACAAAGAAATTTGTGTTGAATAAAAGATATCGTAAATTTGTGGAAGTGAATGCTCGACAGTTCAAATATGTCCCTACATCCGCAAAAGAAAACACGAAAATCGTCATCGGAAGTAAGGGCGATAAATATATAATTAATCTCGATAAAAACACTTGCTCCTGCAATGGATTCAAATTTCGCGGAAAGTGTAAACATTTTTTACCTTGACAATTAGACAAAATTTTGATATAATATTGATGTACCCTCAGTGAAAGAAGGATTTTACTATGAGCATGATGCCAATTTATTTTACTACTAGCAGATTATCCAAGCGAAAGAAAAAAATATTCTCTAGCGCAGAAGCTGCAAAAAAAGCGCGTGAGAATCAAAAAAACTGGGATTTGATTTTGAAAAAATATCCTACAAAAGAATCTTCTAATCTTACAAAGAAATGGGTTAACACGCCTCTTTCATATCGTGGAAGAGATTTAAAAATTCCTTCACTGGAATCCACATGGGCTCCCTGTGTCAAGCCTGCAGATAAAGTATATACAGGAAATGTGATTGTAGGAATTGCCACTATGCACAAAAGCAATGCGGTGCCTGTGTTTTCTAAAGAAGAAGCGATCGCGATTAGCAAAATGAGGCGGTAATGAAATAAGTATCAGCCCGTGATAGTTGAAATTTAATTAAAGGAACACATTATGGCACAGCATACAAACTATTGGAGTTGTACTCCGTTCGCAGACTGGCTACGCGGCACTAAAAAACTCAGTACCGGCACCAGTGAAGAATGGAACAACTGGGACACTGCGGCTCGAATGAAACACAATTTTCGTTACTGGTTGGCAGAGGACGCACTGGATCATGTTCAAGATTTCGTCACCTGGCCAGTAAGGAAACTCTATGATATCAAATACTATGTTAACAACCGTTGGGTTAGTCACACTCATGCTCTTACCGCTCATGCTCGGGATATTAAGCCAGGTCAATGGCGAGACGTGGGCAATCGCTTTCTGCCTTGCTTATTCAATGAGCTGGTTGATTTTGTGGAGATAGAATCAGCATGGAGTCACATTGCTTGGGGCAATAAAGAAGCCCGTGCAAAGTACAATCCTCCATTCTGGGCAAGTGGTTGGTTCCGCTGGCGCACATGGCGTTGCCCACAAGCAGGGCTTGACCACCTAGACTGGGCAATGACACTAATGATGAACGAACGCTGGGGCGTTGAAAAAGACAGCCCCGACTATGGCAAGCCCACCAGCCAAGCAGAACGTGCTCGAGAGCTCAAAGAACTTTACACATGGTGGACTGTGACCTATCACAATCGTCCTGAACCCTACGAAGCCAGTGGTTGGGCTGCGGCATGTGAAGCAAGTCGTGTGACTAACGGTGATAAACTCAATTGGAGCAAAGAAAAAGATCCTGAACTCAAGAAGCAAAACGACAAGGCACACAAGCTATTACAAAAGATTGAAGCAGCCTACGAAAAAGAAGACGAAGCCATGATGATTCGTTTAATCAAAGCAAGAAATAGTCTATGGACCTAGATATTTTAAATTTTTTGAATATGGAGAAAAATTATGACCTTACCCGACGAACGCTATCGTGCCGTTAAAATGGCGGAACAACTGTTGAAAGACCTTTGTGATAGAACAATCACTCCTAGAGTACCAAAAATTATTAGACAACGTGCTAGCGAATGTCTACGTCATTATCCTAGCAATTGGGACATGAACCGTGCGGCAAACGGTGCACCAGATGTTTTTCAAGAACGCATGGAACCTGTAACACGCCTTTCAAAAGATCCGCTATGAATAAAAGTGAAATATATGATTTGGCACGTAATTACATTATTTCTATTACTTTTACAAAGAAAAATGGTGAAGAACGAATAATGAAATGCACTCTGAAAGATGAATATATAATAAGTGAAGAAAAAAAATCTGTTTCGATTCGTAAAGAAAATACCGAGGTTCTTCCTGTGTGGGATCTAGAGAATTCTGCCTGGAGATCCTTTAGAATTAATTCTGTGAAAGAGGTGAAAATATGGGAACAAAATTAAATGTGACCGGAATTTTAGAAGCGGCTGCAGCTAAAACATCCACAGCTCCAGCAGAAGACGGCACTTATTCGAACATGGGGGCGATGGGTGGTACAGAAATGATGCTCGCGGGGCTTCGAGAAAGAGTTCCTTCAGAACTCCTAGAACAATTTAATTTTATCTGTTCTCGATATCGTCCAGAAAATCTGCGAAAAGATAAGAAAAATATTCTTTGGTTGCATGATACATGGGATGATCCAGAAAGCGAGCATTTGAAAAATAAAGAAAGTCGTAAGAACTTCTCTAAATTGATTTTTGTTTCACATTTTCAGCAAGCGACATATGCACTCGGGCTTGAAGTACCTTTTGTAGATGGTATTGTTATGCAAAATGCAATTGTTCCCATTCCTAAAGTAGAAAAAACCAAAGATCGTCTTAATCTAATATATCATACTACACCTCATCGTGGTCTAGAACTTTTGGTTCCTGTATTTGAAAAACTATGTGAAGTGATGCCGGAGGCAAATCTAAATCTGGATGTATATTCGTCGTTCGACATTTACGGATGGCCGACACGCAACGAGCCTTACAAAGAATTATTTGAGCGATGCACTAAACATCCTAACATCAATTATCATGGATATCAATCAAATGATGTTGTGCGACAGGCGCTACAGAAAGCACATATCTATGCATATCCAAACATTTGGCCAGAAACATCTTGCATTTCGGTGATTGAGGCAATGTCGGCCGGATGCTCAGTAATCTGTCCAAATTTCGGAGCTCTTCCCGAAACCTGTGCGAATTTCGCCACAATGTATCCATTTATTGAAAACCATAACAGCCACGCAAATATGTTCATAAGAGTTCTTCAAATGGCAATTAAAAATCATTGGGATGAACAAAATCAACGAAAATTAGAATTTCAGAAAATTTATTTTGATAGTTTCTATAATTGGGATCTACGGGCGGCACAATGGACCTCTCTATTGCAAGGATTATCTTCAAAAAATAAACCTTGACAATTATACACAAATGAAGTATAATAGTTATTCACATGATGAGAATCTAAATTGAAAACTATCAAAACAATAATGCCTACGGGTATTGATTTTAAAATGTCTGGTCCAGAAAAACAATGGGAGAAACCTGTTGAACATAAAGATCGGAAAATAGAACTCATTACGGCACTATCCTATTACAATCATTATTGCTCTGATAAAGACGCAAAAATTTTTGTAGAAACTTATATTAAAGATCTCAAAGTCCCATTCAAAGATTCAAATAACATTTCTTCTCTGAATGAAAAACTATTTCATGGACCAGTCGCATGGCTTTGTCGTATGAGTTCTAGAGGATGGGACTTGTCTGATAGAGAAAGAAATTACATTAATGAAAAGATACTATTCTTAATTTCTTCTGCCATTTCCGTTCAATCTGCTGAAAAAAATTCTCCAGCAGTGAATATTCAAAAAAGAACTGAAGAAGCAATATGCGAAGTTGCGGGTGAATTAGAAGGTGAAATTGATAAATTTATTCTTTCTAATTTCAAAAGCGAATTTAATCCATATGAATTTTTGAAAAAAAATAATATAAAACCTCTCTATGCTAAAAGATTCGTTGAAATGTTTACAAAATCTTATATCAAAGAACTTAAAGACGTTGTTCTAAAAACTGACGAGCAATTGAATGAAGGCTATAGTATGTGGAAGCCTGCGCAGACAAAAAAGCTCCAAGCGTTTGTACAAAAAATTGTCGATGATTCTGTAGCATGGGCTGACAATGTCAAAAAATCCAAAGTTCCGCGCAAGAAAAAAGTAAAGAGTGCAGATAAACTCATTAAGCGACTAAAATATATTAAAAATGATACAGAACTTAATCTCGTAAGTGTTGATCCGATCAAGCTTATTGGATCCTCTGAGGTGTGGATCTTCAATGTGAAAACACGACGCATGGATCATTATATTTCGAATGGACCTGCTGGAATTTCAGTGAAGGGATCAACTCTTCAAAATTTCAATGAAGAAAATTCCACAACGAAAACAATCAGAAAGCCGTTAGAGCTTTCTAAAAATATTGTTATTGGAACTACCCGTGCTGCAAATAAATATTTTGACGGACTCAAAACCAAAATAAAAAAGAGCACTGGTCGATTGAATGCATTTTCTTTGATTCTTAGAATTGTTTAATATGATACTCGTAGATTTAAATCAAACGATGTTTTCTAATCTCATGATGCATCTTTCATATACTAAAGATGATATTGTGAATGAGGAAATGCTTCGTCACATGATTTTAAATTCTCTACGATCATATCGTACAAAATTTCATAAAGATTATGGCGAACTGGTAATATGCTGTGATGCTCAGAATTATTGGCGTCGGAAAATATTTCCTCACTATAAATCCAATCGCAAGAAATCTCGTGATGCTTCTGGTCTAGACTGGAATTTATTATTCGATTCTCTAAATAAAATACGTGATGAAATACGTGAACATCTTCCATACAAAGTTATACGCATTGATACATGTGAAGCTGATGATATTATTGCATCTATTTGCCATAAGTATGGGCGGTTCCTGGGCGATGATGAAAAGATTCTTATCATATCTGGTGATAAAGATTTTGGACAACTTCAGAAATATAGTAATGTATATCAGTATGCTCCCGTTCAGAAGAAGATGATTGCAATTAATAATCCGGAAAGTTTTCGAAAAGAACATATTATGCTTGGTGATAGATCTGATGGAGTTCCTAACTTCATTTCAGACGATGATACCTTCATAGAAAATAAACGACAGAAGCCTTTACGCAGAGATAAAATTTCAGAATGGATTTACATGGATCCTGAACAATTTTGTAATGGTGAAATGCTTCGGGGATATAAGAGAAATCAAATGTTGATTGATCTAGGTAAAATACCAGAAGATCTTCAAAACGAATGCATCAAACAATTCGATTTTGCAGAGTGTAATGATCGATCAAAAATATTTGATTATTTTATAAAAAATCGCCTTGGAAATTTAACTGAATCAATTTCTGATTTTTAAGGTATAAATATAACGCGGGATAGGAAAGTGGAAATCCGCTTGGCTCATAACCAAGAGATCGCTGGTTCGACTCCGGCTCCCGCAACCAACCTTATAACATGGAGATTATATGAATCCTAATATAACGAAAAGTCTTTCTGAAATAATTGATGAAGTTGAAAAACAAAAGACTACTGCAGGTCAAACAAAAGTTCTTCAAAAATATGCATCAGCCGCTCTAAAAGCTGTTATTGGATTTGCAATGGATCCGGGTGTTAAATTTCTTTTACCGGAAACAAATCCTCCCTTTCGACCTATGCCTGAAGGTTCAGATGCACAGGGACGATTAATTGCAGAGCATCGAAAATTTATCTATTTTGTTGATTCTCCTGTTGGCAGAAACCTTTCAAACCTAAAGCGCGAGCAAATGTTTATTCAATTATTAGAAGGTTTAGACATGCGTGACGCACAACTTGTTCTTCGTATGAAAAATAAAGATCTGAAAGTTAAAATGGACGCAGTAAAAGCGGCGTTTCCGAATCTAACCAAGAATTGGAAAAAATGAGTAATCCTGCTTTCATTATTGGGAATGGTGAGAGTAGAAGAGAGTTTGATATAAATGATATAAGGGGTGTGACTCCAATTTTCGGATGCAATGCCCTTTACAGAGAATTTTATCCTGATTGGCTTGTTGCGATCGACGAAAAAATGATTTCAGAAATTACTTTGTCAGATTTTCCTCTTGAGTTTGCATTATTTCCTAGAACATTGGCGGAAGAATACGAGCCAGAAGGTTGTCATCCTGGTCGAACAAGTTTGCCAAAAAATAATTCTGGCATGTATGCGATGCAGCGAGCTATTGAGAAAAATTATAATGTGTTGATATGCCTTGGATTTGATTTTCTGATTAACGACAGGAATTTATCAACCACCAATATGTTTGCGGGAACTCAAAATTATGGCCCAGAAACTCATGCAAATTTTGAAGACAATGCTGGCAGAATTCATTATCTGAAATGGTTTGCTAATAAACATCCGTCTGTAAATTTTATTTTCGTTCTAGAAGATAAATTTTCAAAAGTTAAAATTGAATTGAAAAATATTTTCATCATTTCTTATGACACTTTGAAATTGAACATATCCGATACAGAATAATTCTTTACTTTTGTGATAAAAGAGAGTATAATTTATTCCATGAAACTATAACATTTGGATACTATTATGACAGTGAAACAGATAATATTGACGGAAAACTTTGATTGTGAACATCTTTTAGGAAAATTTCTCGAGCACGATTCCTACAATTATATCGTCAACTCCGACGCCGACGTCTATAAGCCTTTGGGTCCCGGTGAAAGTCCTCATGAGAATAATTGTCTTCTAAAATTTCGTAAAAATGTTTTTCCTAAAACAATCATAGATCCGGCGTATATAGGTCTTCGCGAAGGAGCAGGAATTTCTGATAATCGTGGACTCGCTGCGGGAACACAACGTGATGAATTTCAGAAAATGCCAACAGAAACAGGTCACGGAAAACGAAGATGGGTGACGAAAAAAGAAAAAGCGGTCATCAATTATTTTCTAGCAGGATCTCCAATATCTGCATCTGGAGAAGATCAGCTAGATGAAATTTTACGCGAAGGATCAGATGAGCCGCTAGAAGGTCGTGGTGCCACAGGTGGTGGAGATATCAAAGGTGGATCTATATGGATAGTGAAGAAAAGTTTAGAATTTGACTTTCGAAATTGGATTGAAAAAATAAGAAATGTATCTTCATTAGAAAGAAAAAAAGCAGCCAAAGATATTCGCGAACTTATATCTGACACATCTTATGGAAATTCTGTATACTCCGGAACGGCCGGATACTTTGATCGATATCCTCGTATTCCTTTTTGTCGTGAGACAGCGTGGAGTGCTGCCAATTCAGATCTATTTCAAAAAGGATATCCTCTATTCGAAGCAGCATCTAGGATCTTCAAAGAAAATTTACCAATTCGATGGAACGGACAGAATGAATGCGTAAAAAAATTGAAAGATTCGAATTGGCTTGTTGGCAATTCTGTGTATACAACCATAACAATCAATAAAGATTTTCGTACAGCATGTCACAGAGATGCCGGAGATCTATGCGAAACGGAACGAATTAATTCGCCTGCTGGATTTAGTAATCTAACAGTATTGAATGATGGTAAAAAATTTGATGGTATGTATCTTTGCATGCCAGAGTATAAAGTTTGCGTTGATGTGAAGCCTGGGGATCTATTGCTTATGGATGCGCATCAAATTCATGGCAATGTGCCTTTGATTTCATCAGATGAAGGGTTTGAAAGAATTTCTGTTGTAATGTATTTTAGAACAGCAATGCTTGGCTGTTCTTCAGTGCAGCATGAGGATCTTCGTAGGAAATTTGTTTATTCAAGAAAAGATAATCAGAAGCATTCATTATGGCATGAGGGATGGAACGGTGTTTCAGCAGGAATGTGGGAAACCCAAGAATGGTCTTCATACTTGAGCAACAATGGGTTTCCAGAAGAGGCTGAAAAGGTATCAAAAACCAATGATGTTTCCGTTCTAGACTTTCTATGACAATTTATGCCACATCAACAATTTGTCAAAAATGGAAACTTCCATTTTATATTCCTCTTGTTGATGAAGATCAAACCTCGCGAAATGAACGCTCTTATATGCACTATGTTTCTCAGCATTCTGATTTAGTTTCTGCGAAATGCAATGCGACGAAATGGCTATTAGATGCAATTCAACCCATAAATTGTAAACGTCACGTTAGAGAATACTTTGGCGGCGTTGGAATTATGACGACTATAATTCGTGGAATGTTTGAGATAGAATCACACTATATCGCGGAGCGTGATAAGCAGTGTGTAATTCAATTGAAACAAGCATTTCCAGAATCTATTTGTGAAGAGGAAGATGCAAAAAAATCATTATTAGTTTCACATACTTTTTCTGATATAGAGATACTAGATTTTCCATCGTCTAGCATCATTCATACTAAACGCTCTGGCGAAAAATGGACTTTGGGGTTCACTCAAACATTTTCACAAAAACCAAACGCTGTCATATGGACAGATACATCAGTCACATATCCTATAGCAATTCACGCAAAAAAATACGAGAAAGAGCTGGGCGGACCAATAACCAGTCATAGTGAATATATTATAAAATACTCTGAATGGTTGTATAGCACATATGGATATTCTATTTGTAGAGCAGCCTATCGCGCACGCAATGCAGTTTACTTTCTTGCTCAGGCTGGAAAAAATATCCTGGAAGAAAAACATTTTCCGATAGTCGGCAATGAAACAGGTTTCTTGATGGACAATGCATACAGTGTGCGATCAGTTTTGGATTTCGCATGATTAATGAAAAATCTAAACATCCTATTGGATCCTGGTGTTCTTTAAATAAAGTCACTGAGATCAAAAATCTAGAAAAGGGTGTGGACTTTCGTCTACCTAAGTATCGTAGAGAAGTCTTCATGCGATTTTATGAATTTCATCTACAGAACAGAAGTCATCCCGGTGCAGTATATTTTATGTTTCCATGGTTGCAGAAGAAATATGATCTTAATCAGGAACAGATGCTATGGCTCACATTCATCAATGGTATGTCACAACATATTGTCACGACATGGATGCTATTTGAAAAATTTCCAACATTTAGATCTGATGCGAATGAAATGCAAAAGTACATCAGAGACAACTGGGCTCAGCTTGGCTGGGATATGGATCGCCGCTATGTAAAAAATAAATTTGATCAAGCCTTATTCTGTTATCAGAAATTAATAGGTGATAAAACACAAGTAGAATATTGGAACGATCTATGCAATACTTTAGATGAGAAACAAAACTTTAGAAATTGCTGGAAAACTGTAATGAATGATTTCAATTATTTCGGAAGGCTCTCCTCATTTAGTTATCTAGAATATCAAAGAATTGTTGGGCTGAATATAGATTGCGATGAATTATTCTTAGACGACATGAGTGGAAGTAAGTCTCATCGAAATGGAATAGCAGTTGTTTTTGGAAGAGATGATATGGATTGGCACGATAAAATAAATCCAGACTTTGATGGATATACGTCAGATCATATATCTTGGCTAAAGACACAAGGAGAAACTCTTCTGATAGAAGCGCAGACAAGATTCAAAGACAAAGAATATATCAGAGACGTTTCGTATTTTACTCTAGAATCTACACTTTGTTGTTATAAAAGTTGGCATAGAAAGAATAGACGTTATCCAAATGTGTACATGGATATGTTTCATGATCGTATCAAAAAAGCTGAAGACGCATCTGCAGGAAAATATGATTTCTCATTATTCTGGGAAGCACGAAAAGAGAATCTTCCTGAGCATCTCTTACTAGAATGTGTGGAATCGGATCCTGGATTGTGTCCAGAAAAACAAAATCATTATCGCGATACAGGACAGGTTATTATGATGAATAAGATGTGGCCCTGTTTTGAGAATGATTTTAATAAATGCAATTTGAAGGAGTTTATGTGAAAAATATTATCGCTGTTGGTGGAGAGCCTGCGACAGGCAAGACAACACTGATGTGGAGAATAATTGATAGCGTCACGGATTGGCAAAAAATTGAACCAAAGAAAACGCTTTCTGCGATTCGTTCAGAATCGCTCAATCTAACCATACTGGGTAAGTACGATCGATCGGAGCAATTTGCAGGAACAGATAGATTATCAATGAGCGTTCAACCTGCAGCTGCGGAATTCATTAAAGAAGCCACCGGAAGTATCTTGTTCGAGGGCGATCGTCTTTTCAATAGAAAATTCATCGATGCTATAATCGCGTGCGAATGTTCGTTCTCATTAATTTATATCGAAGCGAGTTTGGAAGAATTACACAAACGACATGTTTCTAGAAAAGATACACAGACAGAAACTTTTTTGAAAAGTCGGCGAACGAAATATAGTAACATCGTTAGAAGTTTAGATCTTATCGATGTTGTTCATATATTCAAAAATAACTCCCTCGATGATCAAACAGCCATTTATAGTTTTATAAAATCTAAATTTGCGTAATAAATAAAATATGATGAAAACAACGAAACCAATTCATTCACTCGAAACAGTCTTTGTGGAGGGATGGTTCGTTCGCATTTCCATGCTTAACGGATTCATTCTAGTTGTTATGATAAATTCTAATACGTCAGAAACGAAACTTGGTTTTTTTAAGAACGAAAAAGATGCTAATAATTTTGTGAACAATCTATGTTATCACACAGAATAAAATCTCTTCCGCATTCTGGAAAAACGCTACAAGATCACCTGGAAGGAACTGCTAAAATATTACAAAGTTGGTTGTGTTCAAAAGTCGTCATTGATGCTGGTTTGTATCACTCTGTCTATGGAACATCAATTTATAAAAATATTGCAACAACCGATAGGTCAGAAGTTATTTCTTTAATCGGAGAATATGCAGAATCTCTTGTTTATAAATTTTGCAACACACCTAACATTCGAATGATAAATTTTATTCAGAATAATGATAAAGAACTCATTTTAGTAGAATGCGCTAATCTTATGGAACAAAAATCTAGGAATTTTAATCTATTAGAACTAGCAGTAAATCGTGTGCCCAAATATATTGAAGAAAATATAAAGTCTTACATCGTAAATAATCATTAAAGGTATAATTATGAAATTACAAAAATATATAAATTGGTTAGATAGTTCAGTAAGATTTGGTTCACCAATGACCAAAGATTCTTTGCAACAAATCAGAGATGCATTAATTGAAATTCAAAAAACTTATTATGTTGAAGATGAGTTGTTTGCTAAAAAAAGAAATTTTTTTACAGAGGATTCATTTGATAAACAAAAAGATTTATTCGAATGACCCTGCTTGGCGAAACGCCGTATACGCCTTGTTTTGTTCGCAACGAATTCTTGTTTGATGAACAAAGTGAACATGGTAAATTTACATCAGCTATGGTGTTTGCGTTTCGCGCTGAGCCAGGGCGGGTGCCAATGTTTCAGGTCATGCTAGAATCAGGAGCGCAATGGGCCCGTGTTCCGATTCACATGATTTGCAGCAAGCCTTGTGATCCGCTGCCGCTGGAGCAGTCCTGCTGGTGGGATTCATATGGTTACGAATTCAGTGTGATTGCGCTGCCGTTTCTAAAGGGACATGCCGTAACAGCACTTGGCCGCGATGGTGCGATTAGAAAAGGTAATTATTTATTTACAGTAGATTGGATGAAAACGGGATGGAGCGAAATAGCCGACCAGCACAAAAATCATCACATTATTGCGCTTGAAACTGGACAATGGATCGCATATCCCAACAATCGTCTTGTATGGCACGACTCGTCTTGGATTACACCCGCGCCAAACAAAGAATGGAAAACGCCTACCAAAAATTATTTTGTTGAAGGAGTAAAATGAGCAGACTACATATCAGAGGGTTGATGGGCGTACAGATTCTTCAAGCAGCGGTCGCATTATCTAAAGAAAATGACGATGACGACGATACTGTTCTTTGCATCAATAATGAAAAATCTGAAAGTCTGTCCGAACAACAACTATCCAACAAATTGCATACTGTATTTGATGCAAAATGTCGAGTCATAGATATTGATGCCAAACAAAAAACGCCTTACTGGATTGATGGCGCCGCAACTTCGATTTTTCAAAATAGAGAAAACATTTTTAAGTTTCTTGTTCCTCGCACAGAGATGATCGATAATATTTTTCCTGGAGCTTTCAATGCAATTCACATTAGAGGAAACGATAAGAATGTTGCATCGATTGAATCTTATAAAAAACTTCTAGATATAGCTGGATCTAATGCGATCATATATACAGACGATAGAGAAAAAGTAAAATTGATTTCAGAAACTCATCAGGTAAGCAAAAACAAAGAAGACATTGATGACTGGATTGAAATGTATAATTCACCTATCATCTATGCAGCTCCGTCTGCATTTATCATGAGTATGTTGATTTTGAATCCTGAGAAAAATATTGTTTTCATGAATGAAGAAATGTGTGATGGTGATTATCCTGCATCCGCTGGTGATTTTCTATTTCTTAGAGAAGCTATGAACTTCTGCAAAAATGTAAGCATTTTATGAGATCTGCAGAAATACAAAAGATATTTGATTCTTCTGCAAAGTCCGCAGATAGGTTACAAGGATTCGTTGCTGATATGCATGTCGAACGTGCAGAAAGAGCCTATGATGTTCAGAAGCAACGTAGAGAAAAATACGGATATATAACAGAATATTCTAAAGAATTTGACGAAAAAGGCATCGTCGTCATTCCGAATTTCATGAGCGATATGATCGAATTCGTAGAGGAGATTGAAAAGTTTCCGATTGCTGAAAATAAAAATGAACATAATCTTGTATTCGGCACGCCGCGCGCATGGATTCAATCTAGAGCAGATGACTTTGCTCGTCTTTATGATATCGTTATGGATTGTCATGCTTTGCCTACTCTAGAACCACAATTCAAACAAAATACATTCGTTCAGCGCCATCGAAATATCCCAGATGATAATGACGTGCAGAAAACGCTGCACATGGACACATTCTTTACTACGATTAAATTCTGGTTCTTTCCAGAAGATGTAACGATAGATGATGGACCCTTTCGCTTTGTGGAAAAATCAAATATTCTCACTGATGAGAGAAAAGAATGGATGAGACAACAATGGCAGAATATACTTGATGATAACGTAGAAGAAGAGCGCACGTATGGGCATGCTGAAGGATCGTTGAGAGTTTTCGAACATGAACTTTTAGAAATGAATCTGTCAAATCCTAAATCATATTCTGTGGAAGCGAATACACTCGTTGTTGCGAATACCTTTGGATTTCATGCTCGTGGACAAGCTTCTACGGAAAAAATTAGACAAGCAGTTCATGGAAGTATTCGCTTGGCACAACCTTTCCAGGTATCATTTTGATGTATAATTTTCTCATCAAAGATTTCAACAGCCACCAAGGACGATTCCTATTGGAATGCACAGCGTGGATCATCAGCATCGGATGCGCAATCTCAATGGCTGTAACGGTGCCAAATCCTCCGCTGTTACTTCTCTATCCCATCTGGATGACGGGATGTATCATCGCGGCTGGTTGCTCTTATTCTCGAGGTTCCTTTTGGCTTTTCGCAAATTACATGCTTTTGGTTCTGATTGATTTTGTTGGTTTGACGCGAATGATTCTTTTTTCATGAGGAAAATATATGAAAGCAGGTAAAGTATGGGGTTCAACAGAATTGTTAGAAGCCAACGGTGTATTAGAATTTCATCGTATTGAAGCCAAGAAGGGCGGCACATGCTCAAAGCATACGCACAAATACAAATGGAATGGTTTCTTTGTAGAAAAAGGTGAGATGATTATCCGTGTCTGGAAAAACAATTACGATCTGGTAGACGAAACACTGTTAAAAACAGGACAATATACAAAAGTAGCTCCAGGTGAATATCATCAATTTGAAGCCGTCACAGATTGCATCGCATTTGAATTGTACTGGGCAGAGTTTGATCACAACGATATTCAACGTGAAACTGTAGGATTTACACGGTGGGCAAAATGAGGAAACTTTGTCTAAATAAGTTATCTATTTATAAAGGACGAAAATGAAAACTGAACAATTAATTATGTTTGCAAAAATCTCACAGATTACCTATGACGATCCCAAAGAATCTCAGAAAAAATTTAAGGATATAGGATTTGATATTGTCGAATTTTTTGACGTTGGTGGTGCTCAAGCATATTTTCTTAAAAGCACGCGACTCAATGTGTGGTCTGGGTGTGTTTTGAGCTTTCGAGGCACGTCCGAAAAATCTGACATCAAATCCGATCTTACCTCAGGAAAAAATTTCGAGATTAATAATAATGGTTTTGCTGTAGGAAAAATTCATGTTGGATTCAAACATGAAATTAATAAACTTTGGGAAAAAATATCTAAATCTCTACATGATGTTTCAAACGTGTACATAACAGGACATAGTCTTGGTGCAGCTATGGCCACAATCGCTGCTAGCAGATTGCAGACCAAAGCCCTTTCTTTGATTACATTTGGTTCTCCTCGTGTGGGAGATAAAACCTTTGTAGATAACTTAAAAGTGCCTCATTACAGAGTTCAAAATAACTGTGATGATGTTACAAAAGTTCCTTTGTATTTGATGGGCTTTCGACATCATGGCACTCACATGTATATGAATTATTATGGACAATTTCGGAGTCTCACCACATGGCAAAGAGTCAAGGACATGATAAGAAGCAGGGTTATTGCCTGGAAAAAAGGAGAACATTTCCTTGGAGCCAAAGATCATTTCATGGCCAATTATATTCTCGCATTGGAAAAGCCCAAGGATGAAGCATAAATAGTGTCATGTTGACAATTACAAAATCTGCGATTGCAAAGATATCATCTCTCATCGCTGAGGAACAAAACCCTGACATCAAATTGCGCCCATTCATTCAGGGTGGCGGATGCAGCGGCTATAGTTATGGATTTACATTTGACGAAAAACAAAACGAAGATGATTTTGTGATAGAACAATCAGGATTTGTTATGGTCATTGATGCTATGAGTTTTCAGTATTTGACAGGATCAGAAATTGACTACATTGACGAGCTTGATGGTGCACAATTCGTGATTAAGAATCCAAATGCTAAAAGCACCTGTGGTTGCGGCAGCAGTTTCAGCGTATAATTCGTTCATTTGATAGGAGATCTATTATGTTAGAAACATTGTTTTGGTTAGCACTAGGCGCTTTCGTCGGCTGGAATTTTCCTCAGCCAAATTTTGCCAAAAACATACAAACAAAGATATTCGGAATGTTTAAAAAAGAGTAATGATATGTCTTATAGCGACAAATTGATAGATCATTATGAAAATCCGCGCAATGTTGGCAGTTTTTCCAAAGACGATTCCACAGTCGGAACAGGCATAGTCGGCGCCCCAGCCTGTGGTGACGTTTTAAAACTTCAGGTCAAAGTGAACGAAGAAACTGGAATCATCACAGATGCTCGCTTCAAAACATACGGCTGCGGTTCAGCGATCGCGTCCTCCTCGCTCGTCACCGAGTGGCTAAAGGGAAAGACGCTCGACGAAGCCACAAACATCAAGAACACACAGATTGCAGAGGAGCTGTCGCTACCGCCGGTGAAGATTCACTGCAGCATTCTTGCAGAAGATTCAATCAAAGCTGCGGTGGCCGACTACAGAAAAAAACATGATATCACTTACCAAAGCTGCTAGCGATCGAATAAAATCGAATCTAGCCAAAAGACCTACGGGTCTTGGCATTCGTGTGGGTGTGAAAACCACAGGCTGTTCTGGGCTCGCATACATGCTGGAGTATGTAGATGCTCCTTATGGCCCGGGCAACGATATCAGTTTTGTGAATCAAGGAATTCACATTTTCATTGATCCAAAAAGCCTCGTCTATTTGGAGAATATAGAAATGGATTGGGTCAAGAAGGGGCTCAATGAGGGATTTGAATTTACCAACCCCAATGAACTAGATAGATGCGGTTGCGGTGAAAGTTTTAGAGTTTAATTTGTACAATTCAAAAATTTAAGCTACAGTGATAAATATTTCAATGCGACGCCTTAATACTTTTTTCAGTCTAACGCCAGCACCTGTTTTTCTAATAGGTGCAATACTAAGCACTCTGCACAGTCATCATAGCATTGAGATGCCTATAATGTGGCTGGTAATGGCTTTTGCTCACATCAGTCCATGGCTGATGTGGTGGCAACAAAGACACATTCATAAATTCCAAACTCTACCAGACAAGCAGCAGTGATAGTGTCCATCTAGTACAGCTAGAATATCACGATATAAGTCCCACAATCGTTCTGGATACTGTTCATAATAGCCGTCGGTGATATAACCTATGTCGTAGGCTCGGATCGTGCCAGCTGGTCCGCGTATGTACATCCATGTAATCAATCCGTGATCGCTGTTGCTTACTATGTCTTGAGCGAATTCTAGTTGATCAATTTTTATCCAATTCATCTTGTATTTAATGAGGCGACCAATGAAAAGAGCAATGCAAAAGAATATTTTATGATTCTGCGTAGCAGCCGAGGATTCAGGCAGGTGTTCAAATCCTATCAGGATCTTAAAAAAGCCTTGACAATAAGCCACAAATGAAGTAGAATGATCGTAAAGAGTCGTGAATCACGATCGTAAATGATAATCATTATTGTTTCCGGGTATCCTCGCCGGTGTATGAGCGATGATAGTGCCAGAAGCTACTCGCTCAATACGAAAGTGCCATCGAGTGTC
>SXGS01005839.1_pt1 | contig 24439 bp, 36 predicted proteins | sample 3174681 | NCBI WGS metagenome assembly SXGS01 (sample SAMN11356861, study PRJNA531348) | freshwater metagenome | isolation source: freshwater sample F1-80 | place: China: Fuxian Lake, Yuxi | collected 2017-12-25
AGGAACAGCAGGAACATCAGGTAGTTCAGGAACAAGCGGAAGCTCAGGCTCGTCTGGAAGTTCTGGTACGGCAGGAACTTCAGGTTCTTCAGGAACGGCAGGAACAAGTGGTTCGTCAGGAAGTTCAGGTACAAGTGGCTCGTCAGGTACAAGTGGTTCTTCAGGAACAGCAGGTACATCAGGAAGTTCAGGAACAAGCGGTGCTAACGGTACATCAGGAAGTTCAGGTACAAGTGGAAGCTCAGGAAGTTCAGGTTCTTCAGGTACAGCAGGAACATCAGGAAGTTCAGGTAGTTCAGGAACAAGCGGAAGCTCAGGAAGTTCAGGTTCGTCTGGAAGTTCTGGTACGGCAGGAACTTCAGGTTCATCAGGTACAGCAGGAACAAGTGGTTCGTCAGGAAGTTCAGGTACAAGTGGCTCATCAGGTACAAGTGGCTCGTCAGGTACAAGTGGCTCGTCAGGTACAAGTGGCTCGTCAGGTACATCAGGAATAAATGGAACATCTGGTTCATCAGGTACAGCAGGAACGAGTGGTTCGTCAGGTAGTTCAGGTAGTTCAGGTAGTTCAGGTAGTTCTGGAAGTTCAGGTTCTTCAGGAACGGCAGGAACATCAGGAAGTTCAGGAAGTTCAGGAACGGCAGGAAGTTCGGGTAGTTCAGGTACAGCAGGAACAAGTGGAAGTTCAGGTAGTTCAGGAAGTTCAGGCTCATCAGGAACAAGTGGTGCAAACGGTGCAACGGGTGCAGCAGGAAGTTCTGGTACTTCAGGAAGTTCGGGTGTTAGTGGTGCAGCAGGAAGTTCTGGTACAAGTGGTGCAAACGGAGCAACGGGTGCAACAGGAGCAACGGGAGCAACGGGAGCAACGGGTGCAACAGGAGCAGCAGGAAGTTCAGGTACTTCAGGAAGTTCAGGCGTTAGTGGAGCAGGTGGTAGTTCGGGTACTTCAGGAAGTTCAGGAGTAAACGGAGCAACAGGTGCAACGGGAGCAACGGGAGCAGCAGGAAGTTCAGGTACTTCAGGAAGTTCAGGCGCAGGAACAATATCTGGTTCAACTAACTATGTAGCTAAATTCACAGCAGCAACAACAATAGGTAATTCGTCAATAACCGATGATGGCTCAACTGTTAATATGACACTCGGAAGGCTTAATCTAAGTCCATCCGCAGCAACAGCAGATGCTTATGTTCAAATCGGTAATGGTAGAGGTGGAGATGGTGCTTCTTATGTTGATTTAATTGGAGATACAACTTATTCCGACTACGGTATGCGCTTGATTCGTTACGGAGGGGTGAATGGAGTAAATGAATTTATTGTTCGAGGTACTGGAGGATTCAATTTAGCTGTGGTCGAAGCAGGTAGTATTTACTTTAAAACAACAAACACAACACGAGTTACAATAGATTCTGGTGGACTGATGACAATTAGTAACTCATCTATTGACTATCAGCTTAAATTAATATCGCCTTCGCCTTCAATAGCATTGACAGATAATACTTATACTTCTAAAATTGCGGTTTCAGGCGGTACAAACTATTATGTTACAGGTTCATTGCTTGGAGATATGATTATCCAACAAGGTAATACAGCATTGGACATCTTGTTTGGTATAGGCTCAACCGTTGTTATGAGGATTCAAGGTTCTACGCCTGTCGTAAATGTAAGTGGTAGGATGCAAGCGAGTCAATACGCATCAGGTTATAGCTACTATTGGAACTGGCAGGGTTACACAACTTTCGGAAGTTTATCTCCTTCGGGGTATGTATATTTGGAAATTGATGATGTTGGTTACTATTTATTAACAGCAGCATCATTACCTTAAACATAATAATAAAAATAAAATGAAATGAAAACAATTTCTCCGATAACAGTATGGTCAGGTGGTAGTTCGCAGACAGCGACATTATTCTCGATGGTAATTGCTTCAGACGATATGAGTACCAAAGCTGCTTTCCGCTATGATTTGCAAACAGCACAAGGAGTTTCTTTGATTAATGGACTTATAGAAATGTCTGGTAGTAATTATTTAGCGTGGAACGGAAGCAATGATGCGGGGTACACTTGGGTAGCAACGCAGCTCAACCTTACCATAACAGGCAACGCTTAAATTATTTAAACTTTTTTTGAATAAAAAATTTTTTATCAAAGGTTTTTGTGTAGCTTTGTATCTATGCAAAAAGCACCCTTAAAAATCTTTCAGGAAAATGTAAACGGTAAAGAACTGTTTATAACCTATTACACTCTTTACGAGAATGCTATTAATCAACAACCGCAAGGCGGAATTAAAGTTGATGAAATGGCGAAACGAATGCGTATTCTTATCGCATTAGAGGCATTTTCAGAAGATTTTAATATTTCAGAATCGGAATACAATAAAATGAACAACCTTTCAGCCGAAGAAAGGAAAGCGTATCAGAATAAATTGTGTGAACGAGAAGCTGAATTTGAATTAGAGGATGCCGATTTCAAAAAATTACAAGAATTAGTAAAAGAAGCGAAGTGGGGAATTGTCAGTAAAGGTATATTTGCTTTTTGCCAATATTTTGATGACAAACTATGAGAGAAGTTTACTTAGATTTATCTGAATGTAAAGCATTGGGGGATTTGTTGTGTGCCACGCCAACCATTGCTGTTTTATCCAAAGCGTATGGTCGAGAAATTAATGTAATCACAAATAATACAGAAGTGTTTGAGGGCAACCCTGACATTGATGAATTATACGATAGCAACTCTTTTAATGCCGATTATATTCGCAATAACCCAACGAAGTTTATTTACCATAATTCTTTCCATAATATCGGGAAAAAGAATGAAGACGGTGTTGAGCTGAAACATAACCGCATTGATATTCGGCAGTTTCACGCGTTGAACTTAGGCTTTCAGCTTAAACAAGATGAAATGGCTTGTAAGTTTTACCCAAATTACACGAGCATTTCTATTCCTAAACCTTATGTCTTAATTCATCCGACTTCAACTTGGGCAAGTCGCACTTGGGATATTCAGAAATGGAAACAGCTAACAAAACTTCTTGGTGATACAGGGGTTTATGTCGTGGCTATTGGAAAATCCGTAGAAACAGAGAAAGGTTTTTTTACAGTAGAGAAAGGGATATTTAATTTCCCGATTGACTATGGGGAATCTTTTATCAATCGAACAAACCTTTCGGATAGTTGGCACTTAATAAACAAGTCGCTATGTTTTGTAACAATGGATAGCGGACTCTTGCACCTCGCAGGGACAACAGATGCTCAAATTATCCAGTTAGGTTCGAGTATTGCTCCAGAGTTTCGGACTCCTTATCGGAGTACGCAAGATTACAAATTTCAATACTTAGGAGGGAAGTGTAAGATTTTTTGTGGGTCAGAAATGTCCTATGGTGTTGCCGAATGGGGCGATGTGAATGGTGTTCCCCCTTTAGTTGGGTGTTTAGAACGAAAAACGAGTTTTGAGTGCCATCCAACGGCTGCTGATGTGTTTGCATTCATCAAATCCAGATATGTCTAAAAAAGTATTGTTGATTTCGCCACACTTTTCTACGGGTGGTGCGCCACAATGGAGTGTGAAAAAGGTAGAATTGATTAGAAAACATACCATTGTGAAGGTGGTAGAATACAGCTTTGTCGCTTGGTGTTTTATCGTCCAACGAAACAGAATGATAAACTTAGTAGGTGAATCTAATTTTCATTCGCTTGGAGAAAACAAACAGCAGGAACTACTCGGTATTATCGAAAGTTTTTCTCCCGATGTTATTCTAATGGAGGAGTTCCCTGAATTTTTTATGACAGGAGAAATTGCTGACTTTATCTACCGAAAAAACCGCAGCTATGAAATCATCGAAACGACACACGACAGCAGTTTTGACACAAAAAATAAACGCTATTTCCCTGATAAGTTCACCTTCGTAAGTGCTTTTTCAGCGATAAAATATTCCATCTGGGATATACCAATGAAAGTAATTGAATACCCTGTTGATAAAAGACAGCAGGGTGTAGAGTTGCATAATTTACCAAGCGGGTACAAACATATCGTCATTGTGGGACTGTTCACGCCAAGAAAAAATCAGGCATACGCTTTTGAACTCGCTAAAATATTGGCAGGGTGGAAAGTTTTGTTTCATTTTATTGGGAATATGGCGGATAATTTTCAGGATTATTGGAAACCGCTTGTTGAATTAAAAAACGAGTTGCCAAACTGCATTATTTGGGGCGAAAAAGATAATGTGGACGAGTTTTACAGAGAAGCTGATATGTTTTTGTTCCCAAGCAGGGGCGATAGGCATAACAAAGAGCTTAATCCGTTAGTTATTTTAGAAGCGTTAGAGTATGAAAATTTACACAAACTATTTTTCAATTTAGATGTTTATTTGGGCAAATACGATAGGGCGAAAAACACAAAATTCCTAAGTGGTTCAGCGCAGGAAGATGCGGAACTTATTTTGGAAATTTTAAAGCCAGAGAAAGAAGAAGAACACAGCAACTTAATTATTTTGGGGACTTACCCGAATACCAAAAAGAGGGAGCAGCTAACCATTGATGCAATTAACAGCTATAAGGCAGTCGGGTTAAAAGTAATGCTCGTCAGCCACTATCCTTGCTGCAAAGAGATACAATCATTAGTTGATTACTATATTTTCGATAGCCATAACCCACAAGTTGCGCACAGCTATTACACACTTTTCTATAATAAAACCGATGACTACGATGTAGATATTAACATTAACGGGTTAAAACACTCCAACCAATCCTTATCTGTCCTGACTAATATGGTTAATGGATTTAAAGCAGCAAAAGGTTTTGGGTTTAAGAATGTGTTTTATTCCACTTACGATGTGGTGTTAGATAGTAGAGATATTAGCACAATTCAAAGTGCTTTCAGGAATTTAGATAATTTAGATAAAGCCTATTTAGGAACGCTGAATACCCCTTTCGATAAAGGAATACAGACCAATGGTATGTGTTTTAACATTGATTATTTTTTGAGTTTGGTAACGCATTCAAGAAGCGAAGCGGGTTACAACGATGAATGTAAACGCTTGAAATGTGAGAACTTTTTAGAAGATTATTTTGCCAAACTGTTTATGGGCAGAGATGATGTTGCTATCGTTAATAACCAAGCGGAAACTTTGTTGGTTCATTCTGGGTTGGGTGTATCTTCCAACTGCGAATACTATTCTATCTTACCCGTAGTTGAAGATTGCCCAACTGCCTATATGTTTTATTTCTACTCTTATAATATAGACGATAGAAAATGTGTATTAACGATTGATAATGAAGTGATTAACTTTCCCGCAAAAAATCCATACTCTCACCCTATAAATTTCAAAGGCGAACAAATAAACATTCAGCTTGACTTTTTTGATGAGGGTGTTTTGTATAAGTCAGAAAAATTCGTGATGAATGCGGATAATATTGGGAAGTATAGCCATACGGGTTCATATAGAATTAAAAACCGCGCCCCGAAAATTAAATTAGTTCATCTTCAAACGAATTTGAAAACGGAAGCAGAAGTGAAAAGTTATGACTCTCTTAGCTATGGGTTGGGGGATATAGAGTATGTTCGGCATATCAACAAGCCAACGCTATTTTTTCCAAAAGACATACGCGAATGTGAACGCCCAACAGCGATTTCGGATAGGTTGTTCACGGATGAAGAAGTAGAGAAGTACAGCACGGCTCTGACTCCTGCGCATTTTGGGTGCTTCGATGCCTTTCGCAGAGGAATAGAATATGAGTTCACGGATGATTTAGATTATTTAATCGTTTGTGAGGGCGATTGCATTTTAGAGGTTTCTCCAGAGCAGTTTGTTCAGAAAGTAAAAGAAGTGTGTTCTATTTTAAAGGGAACGAATGTGGGATATTTTTCCTTTGGCGATACAAAGACGCTTGATTTCGGGTGGAAGCAGAGTAACGAAATTGGGAACATAAAAAATCAGGATATTTTATTTATAACCGATAAAATCATTGGTTTACAATGTGTTATGTTCACAAAACCTGCACGGGAATATTTAAAAAAAGCACTCGCAGAGAATAAATGGGATGCTGCCGATATGTTTTTTAACGACATTTTTACTAATTCAGATTACAGTATGGCGATTTTGAAAAAACGCATTACTACACAAGCCGATGGTTTTTCTTTGATTGATAAAGTTGATAAAGTATTCAAGTAAGTATGAAAAAAATATTCATTATAGATTGTTACCCCAAAGGGAAATTACAGATTGGTATTTTGGAGAAATGTATTCTGGCGTTGAAAAAAAGCGGTTGGAGTATTTTAGTCGTTGCGCATTATCAGATACCCGTGTCAATTCAGGCATTGTCCAATTACACAATTTACGATTTTGATAACAGCTTCTTACCTGCTGACAGAACTCCGTGTTTTACTTATGAGCATATAAACTTCAGGGCGCGAATAAATAACACGGGGCATACACTTGCCATTTGCAGGAATATGAACTTGGCATTGAACTTCGCCAAAACGCTTGGCTACGATATTTTCTGGTTTATGGAGTTTGATGTTATTTTTTCTGAAGATGACTTGTTTTATCTACTTGGAATGGTAGAAGAAATGGTTGAGTCAGATAAAAAGATGATATTCTTCTCGCCTGAAGATTTTTTTGCTTGTGGCTCACGGGTGTACGAAACGCTTATGTTTGGTGGCTTTGTCAATTATTTTTTGGACAAATTTTGTCCACCGAAAAATATGCAAGAGTGGAATTCATTGAATATGGGTTATACTTTAGAGTTGGCTTTTTATGAGCAGTTGAGTAAATATGCAGAAGATTTCTTGGTGTACAACCAACACGCAGACCGCATCTTTTTGGATTCACAGATTAATTTGTTTCGTTATTCGCTTTACCAAACCGCTATTCTTCCAAATAATCGTGGCGGGAAAACATTTTTCATTATCAACTGCCTTATCAGGGAGGACTTCCGTGTTTTTGAAATGTATCTGAATGGCGATACGACTGTATTTCACTCTGGCTGTCTGGAAAGGGGGAGGTGGTGGATTTATGATTTAAAAGAAGAAACCAAAACTGTTTTAGTAAAATTTTATATCAACGGGCAGCAAATAGAGAAAATTAACTTTGATTTGTCGGATGATTTTTCTGAAAAAGGGAGCATAGAATATTTATGAAAATAGATGTTATTACATTAACGAAAACCACAAACGATGCAATGTTTGGGATGACGGAGCGGATGATTAAGTCGTTGCGCCAAAGTGAGGGTGATATTGAGTTTAATGTGATACAAGTTGAGGGTGGTTGGATGGATTATATGTTTGATTGTAACAAAAAAATTGCTGCTCCAGAGCCGTTTAATTATAACAAAGCAATCAATAGCTGCTATTCGTTATTATCGGATGCGAATTGGTTGGTCATTTCAAATAACGATGTTCGATTTGAACGGGGTTGGATGTCTGAAATCATAAGGTTGAACAAGCTACGACCTGACATTGAGAGTTTCTCGCCTAAGTGTCCGTATCTGTACAACACTTATTACAAAGACCATTTTTTAGATACTAATGCTGATTATCTGGAAAGTTTTAAAGTAACAGAGGCGGTGCAGGGTTGGTGTCTGGTAATGAAAAAGAATGTCTGGGAAAAACTTTATCCTTTTGACGAGCTGTTCGATATGTTTTATCAAGACAACGATTACGCAATGCAGTTAGAGAAACACGGCTTCAAACACGCACTTGCAAGGCACTCGATTGTGTTCCACTATGGCTCAAAAACCATCAATGCAAGTGGGGTTTCACAACAAGGAAAAATGGACGAAGATTTTTTGAAGTTCAAGCAGAAGTATAATTATCAGATTTTGAGATAAAAAACCCCAATTATAGAAATAATCGGGGGAAATCAAAAACCAATCATACTCTATGCGAAAAAAGAAAGAACAAGAAAAAAATTAGTTTTTCTTCTTAAAAAGGTATTTGTATAGGGCAAAACTTAATGCTATTAATCCTAAAGTTATCACGATAGGTGATTTTTTTTCAACAGCAAATATTATCACGCGGTTATACACTTCGTTTAAGCGATTCATCCAACCTTTGCCGTAAATATCTGCTTGTGAATGTGTTTCAAAAAAATTTTTCCTGCGTAAATAAAGATTCTCAATTAATTTTTTTTCTGGGGCTTTATTAATCAATGCAATTTCTTCTTTTGTAAAAACCATTTTTCTGGTGGCGGGTATCTTAGTGCCTAATGTGTCGTTGATTGCTTGGCGCGTATGCAAGTAACCACTATTTCCTAATCCTGTACTATCTAAAATCAATTCAGCAATCGCATCTGACTTAATGCTATCGCCTTTTATTGTGTTCCAAACTCCGCGCCTCCAAATTTCTTTCGCTTCGTTTTTTGTTAGGTTTTTCATTTCCTCAACAGTCGGGCATTTTCCTTTGATATGTTTATAGAGAATAGCCGACACGCCATATTTTGTTCCGATAAGTTTCCCTTCACAATAATTTCCAGAATCAGTAGATTGGTTCTGGTAGCCACCTTCCTTTTTAGCAACGAGTTCAAATAATCTGTTATAATCCGCCATATATTAATGTGTTAAACAAAGTTAAAAAATATATTGATAAAAATTTTGTAGATTGAAAATACTATTCTAATTTTGATTAATAATTTATTTTACCAACATTTAAAAAATTTGTAAAATGGAAAATCAAACACAAAAAACCACGCCCTTAGTGCGTTTCACTCCGCAAAACTTTATGCGATTTATTGCGCTGTACAAAGAGAAATGTAAAGCAAAAGAAAAATCATTTGTGTTCGAGGGCGAGGAATGGCTTACTTCTTGTGCAAAACACGCCATCGCTTATTTGAAATCTAAGTTCAAAGAAATTGGGCAAGATTTACCGAAAACATTTAAAAAAAAGCCAAAAGCATCTACGCAGGTTGTGTGGGTTCAGGCTGACAAGTTTGGAAACAAGTTAATTGTGTTTGATGATGACCGTGTTGTGTTAAGATTATTTGAGCAAAGAGAACGATTTTTGGGAATTATCAATGACCGAGTATTTTATACCCATCGTTCTACTAAAAAACATACTTTTCACAATTTTCTTAGCTTCGGTTATAATTATGCACTTTTAAATTCTGGTCTTTTTGATACAGTTTTATTAAATGTGGATAAAGATTCCAAGTACAAAATTCCTGTCGAGCATATCCTTGTTAGAGGGAAAATACTGCATTTTAAATACACCGTAAGTCAAGAAAGTTTTGAACTCCAGATTTTTTTCGCAAAATCTTTAATGTCCGATTATTATATTTCGTAACTTGAAGTAACTTCGTTGTCCCGCTAAAAAATTTTTAAAAAAAGTGTATGCTTATGACTCCTTCCCATTTCTATATCTGCTGTGTGGGGGAGCAAACTTGTGGCTAAAAATCAACAGCGAAAACCGACAACTTATGTTCGGGTTCTCAAAAAACTTACTGCACTCAATAATCAGCTTCCAGAGCATCAAAAAATAAGCTATGCGAGGCGCAGGAAGTTAATTCGGGATGAAATATTACCCTACATACGGACTTCAAAAAGTCGGTTGTCGGTTAAGGAAATCAAGCAGCATATTACTCGTGCCTATCGGACAATTCCGAAAAAACCAGTAGGGGCGTGTAATATCAATTATATCAATCCTGCTTTCTATTCTTATATCCCTTACTATGAATTAGATTTAAAGCTGACACGGACATTACCCGATTGCATTTTTGTAAAAGTTTCCGCAGGGATATATGGGGAAACGCGGATTTTCAATACAAGAAACTACTCTTATTATGGGTCAGGAGTTCGGGGAATTATTGAGAATATACGCAGCGATTTTGGGGATAGTTATGACGAAGGGTATTTTGTTGGAATACAGCGATTGTTTAAGGGAAAAACCAATGACGGAACTGCGGAAAATTATTACATAGAGTTTATTTTACATACCATTCAGGCTCGTTGGGTTACAGCGCATCCTGTCAAACCACTTGGGCAAACTGTTCGTTACTTGCCACAAGGAAAAAACAAAAAGGAAAGAAAATTAGACAAGAAGAAAAGAAAGATTGTAGAAAAGCGCGTTACTAAAAGTATTAGTGAAACGCTACGAAAAATTGATAACTACAAGACAAGCCAGAAGCGAATGTTCAAGAATATCAAAGCTAAATATCTGGAATTAGCGAATACCACTCGTGCAAGAATTGGCGTTCATCAAGCTAAAGACAAAAAAAAGTGGAAAGCATATTTGGAGCAGAAAGACAAATATTTAAAATATCTGGATAAATATTACCAAAAAGGCAGATTGAAAAAAGGGCAATTTTACAAGCAGATAAAAAAAGTAAATGAAAGCACTAAGAAATTTAGAAAAAAATTCAACTGACGAACCCTACCAATCACGGCAGATAGTTAGTAAGGTTGGGTTTAATGTTTTGCTGCAACAAATCAGGGCTACTGATTCAGATGCTTATGTGCGCGAAGGTTACTTTTCTAAAGAGATTCGATGGGGTTCAATGGTTTTTATATGCCCGTTACAAACTAAAAGAATGACGAAGAAGTTTAACGAGGGGATGTACTTGTACAAGCGTGTTTTCGAGGATGCAACGCTCTGGTTAAAAAAGCACGAGGAATTTTTATTACCCAAAGAATACCAACCTATTGTGTATGGTAAAGAAAAAAAATATATCTGTGGCACGGACTTAGACCACGCGTATTGGCGCATCGCCTACAAGAAAAAAATAATATCTAAAGATACTTATGAGAGAGGGTTGCCGATGCCAAAAAGTTTGCGACTAAGTGCATTAAGCTGCTTAGGTAAAGAGCGCACTTATGATATTTATGAAGATGGGGCAGATACAAAAAAACATATCAACTTAAAAAGAAAAAATAAAAGATTACAAGCTGTTTACGAACTAATCCGATTTACTTGTTATAATATGATGCACCAATGTAAGAATATGCTTGGCGATGATTTTGTAGCATATAAGGTGGATTGTATTTACTATGCTGAATCAACAAAAAACATAAAATTAGTAGAAGATTTTTTTGAAAAGAGAGGGATGCTTACGAAGCAGTTGTATATGAAAGGTAGGGTACGAGAGGAGCGGTTTTAAAAAACAACTCCCCGTAAAAAGTTACGAGGAGCTGAACAAAAATTAATGTAATGAATCAAACCAAAAACTAAACAACTACACCAAAGATAATAAAATAATCAATTATGAAACTCTATTCATTTTATTTTTCAGGAATTGCGAAACCCTTGCAGGTTCAGGCAGCATCCAAACAACAAGCAAGATTAAAACTACAACAGTTATCGAGTGGTGGTTTTTTACCAAAGCAATACCACAACATAGCACTCGTTGGTGAAACGGTAACAACGCTTGTTTTTGGCGTAAATGAAAGAATACTTAATGGAGTTCGCTTGGTTTATGTTGGAGAAGACAATGCAAAAGGAGGATGGATAAATTTTGAAGAATTTGAAAAAAAATTTTGTAAATAGAAAAGAGTGTTGTATTTTTGAAAAAATAAATTAAATTATATATGGGAAACTTTGCTAAGATTTCACAATCGCTGATGAAGGCTTATGTTGATTATGTAAACAAAAAAGAGTGTGGAGTTTTTTTTAAAGCAAGGTATATTGACAAAGACCCCGACTGCGAAAATATTATTCCATCCGATGCAATGAAGTTGGGAATGTATTTTGAATATATGGCTACTGGCTCGTTGCCGAGAAATGGAGTTGTCCCTGAAGCGGAATATGTTTACAAAGGAACACCCAAAGAAAGAATTGGCGTAGCGTATGAAAGAGCCAATCAATCCGCCCAATTATTTAAGCGTATCATCAAACATTACGATATTAACATTCAAGATGTGGGAGTAGTTCTGGCAACAGATATTGCAAAGGGCATCATTGATATTTTTGCTGAATGGGGTGGTAGAGCTGTATTTATTGACCTTAAATATTCGGGATTAATTGACGATAAGTGGAATGAAAGCGGATGGGATTTGGAATCGCTGCCACAGAAAGATAGCCTAATGGTGCAGGGGGTTCAGTATAAGATATTAGCCGAAGATTGTTTGGGTGTTGTTGATATTCCGTTTTATTATTTTGTTTTTTCATCAGCCGACCCGAACAATGTAAAAATTATCTTGCAGAATGTAGATGAAAGCAGGATAGCATCGCATCGGTTGGCGATTAATAACTTATTAGAGAAATTGGAAACAGAAAAATTTACTCCTTTTCCAACTATGAAACGGTGTGGTGAATGTCCACTTGCTTATAAGTGTGAATTTGCCACTACCGTTCCTTTGATTGACCGCGTTGATTATTAACTTTAAAAATAAATAAAATGCAAAATCCAACACAAAAAACAAGACAATTCGTAAATGGCGTGAAAATCTCAATGATTAATACCCAGTATGGTACACTCGTAAAACTTTACGGGCATACCAAAGAGTTCTGTAAATCTTTACAAGATGCCGAAAAAAAAGAAGATGGCACTTTTAATGTGGTAATCAAACAAGGTAAATCTGGTACATATTATATGGAATCCGATGATTTTGTGCCAGTAAAAAAACAGGGCGATTTACCTTATACGCCAACAGAAGAAGATAATTTACCCTTCTAAAAAATTAGTATGAAAACTGAACCAATCACAGCAGAAAAAATAGAAATCCCAAAGGCAAAGATTCTCACGGATGTTGATTTGTTGAAAAGCCAACTGAAAAAGTATGAGCAGAAAATCTTACCTGCGTTGTTGGTAAAGCACGGATTTACACCTGAACAATTTGTGAATATCGTTGTGTCAGAAGTGAAAAAGAACGATAAGCTGCTTCAATGCCTGAAAGATAATCCGAGTAGCGTGTACGCAAGTATTTTGTCTGCTGCGGAAATCGGACTTATCCCAAGTTCCGAAATCGGGGAGTTTTATCTTATCCCCCGAATGATTAAAAACAAAATGACCGCAACGCCCTTAGTTGGGTACAAGGGGTTAGTTTCGCTTTTGCTTCGCTCTGGCGATGTGGCAAGTGTAACTACCGAAGTGGTTTATGTAGATGATTTTTTTGAAACAGAATTAGGGTTAAATTCAAATTTGGTACATAAACCGAATTATATTTCAGAAAAGCGAGATGCAAAAGATATTGTTGCTTGTTATGCGGTATCTATTTCTAAATCAGGGGCAAAACAGTTTGCTGTTGTTACCAGAAAAGAAATTGTTGCGGTAAAAAATATGTGTCTTTATGATAATGATTTGTATTTCAACGATACAAAAAACCCGAACCGTTGGATGGAAAGAAAAATCGCGTTGAATCAACTTGCCAAGATGCTGCCCAAAGATTTCTATTCAAAGAAAGCAATCGCAATGGACAATATGGTGGAAGGGGGTGCAATGATTTCGTTGGACGAGGACAATAAAATTAAGTTAATCGAAGGCGCACCCGTGCAGCCGACCCGATTCAGAAATATTTATGGAGTAATAAACAAAATTGATAAAACTGATAATTTATGAAAATAAATAGAGATTTTAGCAGAGAAATAGCAATGGTGGCTTTCGCCTCGTTTCAGGTTGAACGATTTGAGGAGTTTAAAAAAAGTGAAAAATACACTTCAAGTCAATATATTGCAGAAATGGAAGATGATATGATAAAAGCACTTGGTCTTAATGCTGCCGAGAAAGAAGATTTTGAAAAAAAGTTAAATGCAATTAATGAAAAAATATTTTTATGATAGAGAAAGTCGTTACCCAAGAAGATGTTAAGTTGAACGAAGAATTGTTACAACACTTTTTTGCTTTTATAGGAAAAAATAAAAATAATTTACAGATGGATTACGCGCAAAGTAATCGCAAAGTAAATTTTACGAACTTCGTTGTTAAAAAGTACATTGAAATAGAATTGTGTGGCAGCCCTAACGGCATAACAATCCTTGAAAAAAAACATTTCGCAGCGAATATTAATATTTTGGATTTTTTTCTTGATTTTACAAAAGACAACAAGGAATCACTCAAAGATTGGTGGAATGATAGAGATGAGGAATTGAAAGAGGGTGGTAGCTACGAGCAGTTCTGCATCGTTGTTTTCATCCAAGAGATGAAAAAAGGTTTCGCATTAAGAAATAATTAAGTATGAAAAAAATAATTTGTTTTTCTCTGGCTTCCGCCAACGAATTTTCAAAGCATTTCATTGAGAAAAGTAGCAGGGACAACCCTATTCAGTTGTTCTTACACAAGGCAAACCTGATGCTCGATGCCTATTATCTTTATATCGCCATCCCAGAAATACCGCATTTAAAAATTCATAAAATCCAATACCCGATTCATTGTTCAAGCAAAGAAGAAATGGAAGAAATGTTCGCTAATTTCGATGCCAATGATTTTTTTGACGAGCTGTCGGATTGGGTAGTTTCTCAAAAAAACATAAGTAAATCAAATGAAAATAACACAAGTAGCAACGGGAATGATACCAATTCCGAACAAACATTGGGGAGCAGTAGAAAAAATAATTTGGGCGTATAAGTTAGGATTAGAAAAATTGGGACATACCGTTGATGTTAAGTACCTAAATGAACTTGATGGTAGTTCAGATATTGTTCATACGCATATTGCCAACTTAGCTTTAGAATGTTTGGACAAGGGCATCCCCTATGTTTTTTCCGTTCACGACCATCACACCGTTTATTACGGAAAGGGAAGCACTTGTTACCAAAATACGCTGAACGCTATCAAGGGTTCAATTTGTTCGTTTTGCCACGCGGAGTTTTTGGTGGAGTATTTCGATGAAACAGACAAGCTGTTTTTCTTATCACACGGAGTTGATAACGCTTTTTTTTCTGCACCAGACAGAAAATTCGATAATGTTAAACACAAGTTGTTGATGTTAGCGAACAACGGACTTGCAGGGGATTCTGGCTTTGACAGAAAGGGTTTTGGCTACGGAATTGAAGCAGCAAGGATATTAAAACTTCCAATAACAATCGTGGGTACAGATAGCAATGTTGAGTTCTTTCGGCAAAACAGAAATCTGTATTATGAACGAAGCAATTTGATTCTAAACAATCCGCCTGATGAAAAAGTTAGAGAACTTCACCGTGAGCATACGATTTTCTTGCATCCTTCAATGTTGGAAGCGGGGCATCCCAACTTGACAATCTTAGAGGCATTAAGTTCTGGATTACCCGTTGTAGGAACATATAAAGGGGAGCAGAAAATTGAAAGTATGGTTATTGTGGAAAGGGATAATGAGCAGGTAGCTGAAGCAATACAAAAAGTAATAGACAACTATGAAACCTATTCCAAACAAGCGGTTGAAGATGCTAAAAAATTCTCTTGGGATTTGATAACGAAACGATTATCGAACATATATGAAGTTATTTTGGAGCAGCATAACTTATCATCTTCCTTTAAAGTGAGAAGCCAACTTCTTGCAGAAATAACAGGAGAACCTGAAGCTGAACCTGTATTTGAACCTGAAACAAAAATTAACTTTGCTGCCATTAATGGAACGGGGGTTGATATAATCGGTAGTCCTGAAAAGAATTTCTTAGTGCATCTTTTTTCTGGCGATGAAAAATTTTATGAATGCGCTCTCAAGGGAGATATGTGGTGTAAACACAATACGCAATATTTTATCCAAAACCTGCGCTGTGTAGTTGAAGATACAGACAAGAATGAGTGTATTTTTAGTGGAAAATTACCTTTAAATCGGGTTTACATTCATCTGGACAGTAAAAGTATTGGCGATACACTTGCTTGGATTCCGTATTGTCAGGCATTTAAAGACAAGCACCAATGCGAAGTAATTGTTTCTACTTTCCATAATGACTTATTTGATTACCCCGAACTGCGTTTTGTTAAACCTGCATCGGTGGTAGATAATATCAATGCAATGTATCAGATTGGTTGGTTCTACGATACTTGTAAAGAACCCGAATACCCCATTACTATTCCGCTACAAAAAGCAGCTACAAACATATTGGGATTAGAGTATAAAGAGTTGAAACCTAAAATGTTATTCAGTAAAGAAGAAGCGAATCCGTTTCCATCAAAAAAATATGTTACCATCGCTACTTCCTCAACTGCCCAATGCAAAGAATGGGATAATGAAAAATGGCTTGAAGTGGTTACGCATTTAAAATCGCAAGGCTATGATGTGGTAAACTGCTCCTTAAACCCTTGCAATATTGCAGGAGTGATTGAGCCGAAGCAAAAAGGATTAAAATACATAATGAATGTGTTGCACCACAGCCAGTATTTCATTGGCTTGAGTTCTGGAATATCTTGGTTGGCTTGGGCAATGGATAAAGAAGTTTTTATGATTGCTAATTTCTCAAAGGAATGGCACGAATTTTCTTGCCACCGCATTACCAATACGCTTGTCTGCAATGGTTGTTGGAACAATGAAATGTTTAAATTCAACGCGGGGGATTGGGCGTGGTGTCCAATGCACAAGGGAACGCCCCGTGCTTTTGAATGCCATAAAGTTATATCAGCTAAAGATGTAATTAAGAAGATTAGTGTCCTGCATACGACTTAACTTCTACTAAGTTGGAGTTGGTGCAAATATTAATATTGTGTTTAATTAATGCTCTTTTATCGTTTTGTTTGTAAACGCTTCTGGCAAGTTCAACAAAACATTTATCAAAGCGTTTTAATTTTTCAAACCTGCGAATCTTGTCTTCAATCGCCCAAAGTTTTTTATTGGTTTTAAGTAATTGGTCTAACTGAGAAACAATAAATTTATTTGTTTTAATTTCCAGAACTGCGCTTTCGAGTGCTGCAATTTCTTTGTAAACTTCATCGAGTTTACCCTCGTCTTTGATTTTTGTCTTTTTGATTAGGAGAATGCTTAATTTATCAAACAATTCTCCGTTAGAAACTTCTACCTTCATTTTTCGTGTTTTGCTATTTTATTATCAACATAATTCGTGATGTGTTCTCTTGCTTGTGGTTTTGAGCCGAACACTTTAATCAACGAAGATTCTCTAATTCCGATGTGGACTTGTATCTTTTTATCTTCTACTTTTTTGCGCCCCGAATTTATCCTATAACCACCGTGATTAGGGTTCTTTGGTTTTTCCGCTTCCATAATCTAAATATTTTTTCAAAGATAGTGTATTTTTGATTAATTACACAAATTATCAAATAATTCATTAGTTTTGGTTATGAAATATGAAACCCTGATAAAGAACAATACTTACTTCTATATTTATCCACCTCGTCCAGAGAATGCGATTTCGCACACGGAATTATTCAAATATGACAATACTAATTTTATAGCGCAACCGAAGTATAACGGTACTTGCTGCATCGTATTTATTCCACCCGCAGGAACAGGTATTCCGATTGTGATGAATCGGCACAAGCGTCCTATTCAAAACACTTTCAACATTGAGTTTGCTTCTTTAAACACTACCGATGAATGGATGGTGCTTGTGGGCGAATTGATGAATAAGAGTAAAAAAGACGAGAAGGGCAATTTGTTCAACGGAAAATTCATACTATTCGATATTTTGGTGTACAATGGGGATTACTTGTTGAAAACCACTCTGGAGGAGCGTTTATTAATTCTTGAGGAACTTTTCCCTTCAGTCCGAACTGCTGTAACAAAGAAAGGTGGTGTACAGAATTGGCAACATATCTGCCCAACGCGTGTGGATAATGTTTATAAAGCACCGTCCTATACTGTGAGATTTGAGGAGGTGTATCATTCCATCGTGGAAACCGATATGTACGAAGGATTAGTGCTGAAAAAGAAGAATGTTCCACTCGGATTCGGTACGCAGGAAGTGAACAACGACAAGTGGCAGTTAAAATGTCGTAAGCCAACAAAAAATTATAACTTTTGACCCTATATGATTTATTAGTCAAATATTTATTATCTTCGTTGTGTTGTTATTGTGCTTCTTTTGGAATTAGCCTAAAGTAAAAAAAAATGCTACTTATGGCTTCAGACAATCCGCAATTAGAGGCGATTAAATCCCTCCTTAGTTCTATGGGTAAATCGCAGGACAACCTGTTTTTGGGGTTTACTAAATCCCAAGAAATTACCAATAAAAAACTTACCGAATTACAGATTGAGGTCGGAAAATTACTTCAAACCGTATGTGGCGATGAAGAATATGGGCAGCAAGGCTTGGTAGAGAAGGTAAACCTCCTGAATAAAGATATGGAAAAACAAAAACTGTCATCTGCCAAGATAATAGGTGGATTGGCGGTTATTGGCGTTATATGGACAATGCTATTAAAAGCGATTAAATTTTAAACTATATGAACCGAAATTTAAAATGGGTCTTAATTCTGTTGCCAATCGGTGCAGCAGCTTACTTACTTTTAAAAGGTAAGGTTAAAATATTTGGTAAAAAAGGCGATGCTGATAGTGGAACGGGTACAAGTACAACAACGAATGGAGTGCCTGATGTTCAGAAAGAATTTCCGCTTAAAAAAGGTTCTAAAGGTGCAAAAGTAAAAGAGTTACAACAGGCATTGATGACCATTGACTCTAATCTTAAAGGTGGAGCTGATGGTGTTTTTGGTGCGGGTACAGAGGCAGCAGTAATCAAGGCATTAAAAAAGAATACCGTTGATTCTCAAGATGATATTGTAAAAATATTGGCTAAAGCAAAAAGTGCAGACATTGCTAAGGTTCGGGCAAATGCTGCTAATGCACTTAAAAAAACTTGGGATAAAAACCCTAAGCTAAGATTTTATGCTGTAAATGATACAAAAGTTTTTTACGGCATTGTTGATGCACAAGGTTCGCACAGAAAGGGTGGAGAGATTACTGTTAAAAAAGGGGTTGCTCTTTCAGTTGTTCCGAAAAAGGTTTATCTCGACAATCTCTCTAATCTCTATTTAGAAAGCGAATCAAAAAAATATAACTTAATTAACCCACTTGCATTTTATCTAAACTAAATTAATATGAAAAAAGGATTTTTAATTCAAGCAGTAATTTTGTTAGTAGTAGTCGGTGCTTCTGCTGTTATTTTAATGTCATTTAAAAAGAAAGGTTCGGTTAGTCCAACCGCAGGTGTGGGCGAGGGAGAATCACCTGCACCAAAAAAAACATACGGCAGTATGGTAGATGATTTAAAAATTAGAGTTGGAGAATCTTTAATTAAAGACCGCAAGTTTCAGTTTAAAGTAGAGCCACCTTCGGATGAAACTATTGACAGAATATTCAAAACCAGAAAAAGATTTACAGATAAAATCGTATAAAATCGAATAAAAGCGAATATTATGGGATTACCGATTGACCCAATATCAGCAGGATTAGCAGGAGTAGAAGCCCTAACAGGCATTGCTACTGCTGTCGCGGGTATTAAAGATATGAACAAGCGTAGGGAAACGGAGATGATGATTGCGAAAATGTCTTACGCTGACCAGAAAAAACTAAACGAAAAATTATTAAAATCTAAAACCACGACAGATAGGATGGGGTTATTGGTGTCTGAAGTAAGTAAAATTCAGGCAGCGAAAGTAACCGCAGCAGGGCAAGATAAGTGGCGCAATATTGCAATCATTGGCTTGGCATTGACTTTTTTAGTCGTTGTTATTGTTGTAACAAGAAAAAAATAATATGAAGGAACGAGGGAATACATTTTTTTACATTACGATTGGGTTTGCAGTCCTTTGTTTGGCTGTGTATTTAATACAAAGTAAAAAATAAGTTATGAGTGAAACATTAGGCAGGAGTGAGTCGCAGCAGTTAGTAGATAGGTTGTTAGCTGAAATTAACAAGGTAAAGCTGTCTATTAAACAAGTTGGTGTTTTTGATACTGGTGTGCAAAAGCTACAAGATAATAAAGACCTCTTGCAGAAAAAATTGAATGAACTGCTTACAAAAGGAAAGTTATTGACGGAGGATGATTATAATGCGGTAAATGATATGTTGGATAAACGCGATAAACTATCTGGGAAAGCAAAGAGTAATCAATTTGTTTTCGTGGGGATTGGGTTAGGTGTTATTGCCTTGTTATGGTGGATGTCAAAAAAATAAAATATGATGATGCAATACGAACATAAGAAGACGATATTAATAGTTGGGACAGCCTTGTTTTTTGTGTGGCTTTTCAGGAATAACCACAGTTTATTTGGTGGTAAGGCAGAAGATTTGAGTGATAGAGCAACGATTCCTGCTCCAAAGATTAATCCGAATGATTTAAAGGGTAATGCGAAAGCAAAAAATGCGTTTATTGCCCTCAAAGCATATATCGCAGCTTGGAACAACAAAGAGAATCAGAAAAAATTAGATGAGCTGAATTGTGAGTTGAAAAAAGAGATGAAAGTAACGGTTACACAGCGTAAAAGCGATGGAAAATTTATTGTAGAGGATTTGGAAGGTAAATTAATACTTGTAAATTAAAAAAAATATGGAAGCTCTAACAAAAAAACAACAACGGACAATAATCGTAGTAGGTGCTTCAACAGCCGTAGGGTTTTTGGGCGATGTTTTAACCTTTAGTGTTGCAGCAAGTCGTGGTGGTTCTTTTAAGGTTGTAATGCCCAAAGGTAAAGAGCTTGTAACGGTATTGCTTCTCGGTGTGGTTGGAGGTTTTGCGATTGACTTAGTTTTAAAATATATCGAAGAAGCGTTAAAAAACGAGGAAGAAAAGATATTGGATAAAGTTATCGCGTTAGAAAAAGAAAGAATCTATACAGGCGCAGTTCTGGGTAAAAAGCCATCGGTTTTATGGGCATAAAAAATAATCAATTTTATGTCATCAGTAAACCCCACTATAACATATAACGCAACTCCTGCCGTTTCAATAAGTTCATCTACGGTTAGCTACGACCAAATCAGGCAGTCGCTTGGGGATTATTGCTATTTTGTTGATGACATTTATTTTAACTCAACCCTGCTCAATCAGCTTAAACAAGTTTATCAGTTTCAGATTTATGATGTGAATGGTAACAAGAAGTTCGAGAGTTTTACGCCTTCGCCTGACCCGTATCAATACCAGAAATCAATTTTTTACAAGTCAAAGGATTTAGAAACACCGCTAATTTTAAACGGGCAGAGTAATTTCAACTTTACTTTAGACCCAAATGTTACCTTGCAGGTTATCTTTTTTTGTGAGCGCATAGCGAAGCGTGATGCCTTAGATTTAATCAATCCATCGAATTTTTTGGAGTTGGAGAGTGCAATGGGTCGGTATAAGTTCTTCGATAAATGGCAAAAAACTATTTAATATGCAGGAAAGCATTAATCTTACCATAAAAAACAATACAAGCGGAAATGTTCCAGTATCTATATTGGGTAATATGTCAAACCTTGCCGATAATGCAAATGCAACCACGAGTTATACTTATGATGTTACTACTCTTGTAGGAGTAGGTTTCTTTAATACGGTTAGTATTGAATATAAAGCAACAGGACAAACTTTTTTCACAACTTATGTTGCGACTTATACAACAGCAGGAACTGCCCAAGATATTGTAAACGCGCTGAATACACTCGGCATTGGAGAGTGGTTTTCTTATACTTCTGGGGCGAGTACATATATTGCTAATTATAACAACAACTATATTTTTGGGGTGTTTAACGCTTATTTGAACCAACATCCACAATGTTCTTATAATGTAGTCGCTACTAATATTTCAGGTCAGATTTTAGTGAATGCGATTTTGGTTGTTACGCTTTCCAATGCAAATGCACAGGGAACATTAAACAATCCATCTGCTACTCCTATCGGTGGTGGGTTAGTGAACGGAGATAGTGTTAATTTGATAATAAACAACTTGGGGTTCAACTACCAAACCCAAATTAAAAATGAAACTTCTGGCGTGATTTTATTTTCTTCTAATGGAACAACCGTGAACTACTCGTTTACAGTAACAACAGGAAACAATTATTCTATCGAAGTTTATCAGTTCTAATTTTTTATGATAAATAAAATTTCTATTTTTCATAAAACGAATAAAAACGGGGCATAACACAGGCTATATGCAATTGCCTAATTGTCCTCTTTTCAAAGCGTTCTTTGTAGAATGCTTCGTGATTTAAAACACCATCTATATCTAAGAATATAATTTTCATATTATTTAAAAGATACGTTTACTATATTTTTATTCACTATACTTATTCCATCTTTCCATATAGTATCACCTTTAACAGAATCTGCATCGGTGCGCATCGGAGCAATACAGATAAAAATAGCATAGATACTAAATAAATTTATTGCTATTGCTAAAATAAAGTATAAAATTTTTTGTTTCATATTACTTGTTTTTAATTTATTAATTTATCTATGTTAATATCTTTATCTTGGATTTCCTCCCATATCTTCTCATATAGCTTATCTAATGTATCATATCCGTTTAAGTTATTCTGTTCTATTTCCCATTCCATTTTCTTCTTCATATTATACATTATTTCAAATAATGCACAAGCCATAGCGTTTGCTTTAAGGGATATTTGATATTCATTAACATCATCTGGGTTACTTAGGTCGTATTTAATTGTTACTATTGGCATTATTATTTATTTAAGGCAATATTTGTGTATGTCTTAATTAATTGTCTAATATCCCCTCCGCATTTCTCAGCCAATCCTACTTATAAATTGTTTAATTTTATACATGGTATTATTATTTTAATTTGTCTGGCATATTTTACCTTTTGATATAACCCCATCGTTTATAATTAAATATTCTTTCGGGCAATCAATGAAATAATATCTACCGCCTGTTGTTTTGTTACTCATATCTATTGTTGCTACCTCTGTGTGTCCTACAATTTGAATAACCTTGTTCAATGTTTTTCTATTTGCCCTCTTTAATGCTTCAGGTCTTATCCAAATAGGTGTTTGAAAAGTGTCATCCCCATAAGGACTAATCCCTGCTGGATGGAAAACGAATTTTTGTGGCTGATATTTAAACAACTCGTTTAACTGCTCAACCATTGTATCAACTGTCCATGCTTCAAAGTTATTATCCATAAATTCACTACTCACTCCTGCGTGTGTAAATAATAATTTATCTATTCTATAAGCCATTTGCAGATGGTCTTTATTTGCTTCTATAATAGGCATAATTTGAAATACGCCAATTTCTTGATAGCCCGATATAGCTGTATCTTTAATAATGTAGTCATGGTTACCGACAAGCATAATAACTTCTTTACCTGATGTTTTTTTAAATTCAATAATATCTAAGAAGTTATTACACTGTTTTTCTGTTCCTATATCAAATGAATCGAAATAATCGCCGAGAAAAATGAATCTTTCTGCATCCATATTATCAGTAACTATTTGTTTCCATGAGTCTCGACCATGAGGGTCGCCGATACATATTGTTTTCATATAATTAGTTTTCTTTAAACTTCCGTTCTTCGTTGGTTAATAGTGTGTACTTTATCAATTTTGAGAGGTATTTATTCATTTTTTTATCATTTTTTTATCCCCCAAAAATATAAGTCGTGGCTTTCTTCGTCAGTTGAAAACCCATAAAAATCAAACACAGCGTTGAAATCAATAACAGAACGAAAATCTGCTTCTGTTAGATTTTGGTAATAATCTCCCCATCCATCAATCGTGGTGGTAAATGGCGAATCTGACACAGTTGTTCGCCTTGTTCCGTGTTCTGGTCTTCCTGTGGTAGCGCAAGTCATCAGGAAAAACCCGCCTTGTTTTAATAAGTTATCACAAATGTTTTTCAGGCTTAATTGCCAATATTGGTCGTGTTCAAAACATTCCGTTGAAACGATTAAATCAAACTGTTGGATGGAGTGGAATAAATGCGCCATTCCAATATAACTTACATTCCTTCCACTCGCCAAGTCCAACCCTGTATAACTGTACTGCTCGAATAAATAATGGTTGTTACCATTAATATCTAAGCTACCAATATCCAGAACACTTACATTTTTGAAATAATCAGGGAATCGTTGTTTTGCTTTTTTGCAAAAATCTTGTTGTCTTCCGTGTGCCATATTATATTAGTTTTTTGAAGTTGTTGGAAAAAAGCTATTGGATGAGTTCATCCTTTTAATTCTTTCTGGTACTACTTTGTAGGTGTTGCAGTCATCACAACATTGACCAGATTTAATTGGTTCAGCGTTGTTACCCCATTCCGAGTAGGTTTGACGGCAAAGGCAACAAACTTTTTCTTCTTCTTCTTTTTCTTTTGCTATTGCTTTTTTCAACCGAGCATTGTTGTATTGGTTGATGCGGTCTAAGTAATTACCGCTTCCAAATCTGCGATTGATTTCATCTTCGCAAACCCAATTCAAGAAACCTTCGCACCAATCACATTCTGCTCTGGTCATTACATCGTACAAATGTGGCATAACCCTTCTTGGGTTGTAAGAGCCACAGTCCTTAATTGCGTAGAATAACAAGTTTTTCATAACTGATAGTTTTTAGAGTTTGTTAATGAAATACAAAGCGAATATACAGCGCATAAAATGAAAGTCCAAATATTTTCTCAAGTATTTTTGAAAATAGGACAATTCTATGACAAATGTGTGATAGTTTTC
>SXGS01688289.1_pt1 | contig 24431 bp, 22 predicted proteins | sample 3174681 | NCBI WGS metagenome assembly SXGS01 (sample SAMN11356861, study PRJNA531348) | freshwater metagenome | isolation source: freshwater sample F1-80 | place: China: Fuxian Lake, Yuxi | collected 2017-12-25
ATTCCTCCCGTTTGGATTCAACGGACTTCGTCATCGCCATCTCATGTCCCTCCTTGACGTTGCTCAACTCGCGAACATCCATTTCCGCAGCGGCAGACTACTCAAGACACAACAAACAGGGAATTCCTGTTATGCACCCGGCGGAAGCTCAATGCCGAAACGCGAATTGACCCTCTCGCGGAGACCGGCCTACATTCCCCGCCCCTTCCAGTCTCTCGCCTTCTCGTGCCGCAAGATGCGGCGTCTCACACGCGGTTTGATCATGGACGATGCGATTCTACCGCTGCACGCGGTTCCTAAGCAGCAAGTCGTTGACTATCTCGGCCGGCGCGGCATGACCAGCGAGGTCGTTGAGTGGAAATACTTCGACGAGAACTTCAATCGCGGCCGTGAGCGAGGTTATGTCTGGGTCCGCGAAGGGGACGTGCAAGGCTTCATCGGTTTGATTCCCTGGAGCGTCCAGCGCGGCAACGATCGGCTCGACATGGTCTGGGGCTGCGATTGGTCGGTGGCCGACCCCAACCTCAGCAAAGGCATGGGGCTTGTCCTGGCAACGCATTCGATGTCGCTGCATCGCCCGTGGGTCTCGTTGGGAGGCAGCGCGAAGGCACGCACGATCATGCCGCATCTGTGCCATCACAAAGTCGATGATGCCGGCCTCGTCTTCTGGCAACCGCTGCGGCTCGGGGCAGCACTCAAGAAACTTGGCGAGCGGAATCGACTGGCTCAGTGGTTGGAGGGAACGTTTCTGAGATCGGTCCCCGTGCGCTGGGTCGCTCGCCCATCGTCGCATCGCCCTGACATCATCACCGAGTCTGGCTTGTCGCCTCTCGTCGCCGACCTGATCGAACACGAACATTTTTCGGAGTGGCACCCTCATCATCGCTTGGAAGATTTAGCTTGGTCGCTGGGCCGGTGCCCTTCGATCACGACGCGAACTTGCTACATCCGAGGACTCAGCGGCGTCGATGCGGCGGCGGTCTTGTGGCGAAACTCGCAAGCCTCCGATTTTTGGAAGGTGACGTTGTGGGCCGCTCCGATGCGACAGGCGTTGCTCGCCAATCTGTTGCACGAAGTCCGCTGGCAAGTCTTTCAAGAAGGAGGCGTGGCGATCTCCACGCTCGTCTCGCATTTGCAAACCGATCTGATCGAGCAGTTGCAGGCGAGTGGCTATTGGCGGCAGCCTCGCCCACTGCCGATGTATCTGGTCGGCGAACGCAAGCAGACGCTACCGTTTCGCGACATGACCGGGCTGAGTTACCTCTGCACCGACCTCGCGTATCGCTTTTGAGGACATTCCCTTAACCGTACCGCGACCGTCAGGGAGCGGCCCGGTGCGATGTCCTAGGCCGGTCCCTGACGGTCGCGGTACGGCTTCGATCCGATGAAGAATTCTGACATGCCCAGCTTCGCCTCACGCATCCAAGGTCCAGTCGCCGTTATCGGGGACGTTCACGGGCAGATCGAAAAGCTCGATGTGATCCTCGCCAAGCTGCGGCAGACGCCCGATTTCGCTCGCCGCTGGGTCGTCTTCATCGGCGACCTCGTCGATCGCGGGACCGATCCCAAGGCGGTGCTCGACCGGATGTTTGAGCTGCAATGCCAGCATCCGCAAACAACATCCGTCATCGGCAATCATGAACTCGCAATGGCGGGGGCGCTCGGCTTGATCCCCGCTCCGGCCTACGCCGATTGGGCCGCGCAATGGGTGCAGCAATACGGCGTCGATACGACCTTTGCATCGTATGGAGCACCGATGGGAGACCTCGCCGCGTTGAAGGCCAATCTCCCCGCCGAGCACGCCGATTTCATCGCCAACGGCCCGTGGGTTATCGAGCATCCGCAAGCAATCTTCGTCCACGCGGGACTTGATCCGCATCAACCGCTCGATCTGCAACTGCGCATCCTGCGCCAGCGCGACTTCACACTGAACCGCCCGCCGTGGTTGTGCTCGAAGTCTTTCGTCGAGAACGGCGCCCCGGCCGAGTGCCCGGTGCTGGTCGTCTCCGGCCACGTCCCGGTTCCCGAAGTTATCTACCGCCCCAACCGCCTGTTGATCGACACCACCGGCGGCCGAGGAGGCGACTTGAGCTGCGTGCTGCTCCCCGAACTCGTGCTGATCACCTCCGGCGACGACCCACCGCAACCGCTCGTCGAGCCGGAAGAGGATCGTCCGTGGTGGAAGTTCTGGTGACCCCAACCGTAGGCGTGTCGCTCCCGCGACTCGCATTCGAACACGCGAGTTCGGGGCATCCTGCTCGACGCGTGTAGAAGGCTCAGTCGCCACTGGCGATTGGAATGCATTGCTCAGCCTCAGTTGACCGTCTGCTGGAGAGCGGCCTCGGACAAATGAGCGGCGATGATTAGCTCGGCGACTCGCCGGGCGACGTCGATGCTCTGCCGGTTGCCGGTGACTTGGCGAGTTACGTAGGCACCTTCCATGACCAGGCACAACTCCTTCGCCATCTCGCGCGTTTGAGCAGCTCCGGCTTGTGTGGCTAAGACCTCGACGAACTCCTCGATCGATTGCTTATGCCGCGCGGCCGCGATGTGCGCCGGTTCGTGAGGCAGAGGAAACTCCATCGCGACATTAACGAAGATGCAGCCTTGGTAATCGTCGCAACTGACGATGCGGTCCACGACGTCGAGCAACGCTCGAAGCTGGCCGACGGCGGTTTCTCCGCCGCGCTCGCGGACCAGTTCGCGAAACGTTTCCTGCAACCAGCGGTTCTGCATCTCCAGAGCGGCAAGCATCAGGTCTTCTTTGCACTCAAAATGCTTGTAGAAAGCGGTCTTGCTGATGCCGACATCCGCCAGCACCTGATCCAAACCGACGTTGCGAAATCCGTCGCGGTAGAAACGCCGCACCGCTGCTTCGGTCAGTCGTTGCCGAGTTGGTGATGGCATGAAAACACTCCGGCGCAATCCAAGGGGACAAGTTCGGGTGGACCACAAGTCAACCTGAGGTGGACCGCAAGTCAACTTGCCAGAGTCGAAAACCGTGGTCTAATCAGGTCGATACGACATGAGTCGCGTCAGCAACGCTCGGCCGACGCGACTGAATCAATCCACCGACGACACAAAGGAGACACGGCCATGAGACGTTGGATTTTCTTCGCCTACGGAGTTTTCTGTCATCTGCTGTTTGTGGCGATCTTTGCCTACATGGCCGGGTTCGTCGGCAACCTGCTCGTACCGAAAGGGATCGACTCGGTGACGGCGGCCTCGCCGAGCATGGCCGGATGGGCGCCGCTGATTGATATGGCGTTGATCGCGATGTTTGGATTGCAGCACTCGATCATGGCCCGGCCGTGGTTCAAGAGTCGTTGGACGCGAATCGTCCCGCAGCCGATTGAGCGGAGCACCTACGTGCTCATCGCGGGTGCGGTCACGATCGTGATGATGTGGCAGTGGCGCGGGATCGACACCGTCCTCTGGAACGTGCAGCAACCGATCGGGCGAGGACTCTTGTGGGGACTCTTTGCGACGGGTTGGCTGCTGGTCTTTGCCGCCAGCCTGATGATCGACCACTTCGATCTCTTTGGAACTCGGCAGGTCTGGCTCCATCTGCGCGGAGTTCCTTACACGCCGCTGCGATTCCGCACGCCACTGCTCTACAACCGTGTGAGACATCCCATCTACATCGGCTGGACCTTGGCGTTCTGGGCGACACCCACCATGACGCTCGGACACATGCTCTTTGCTGGCTCGCTGACCCTCTACATGGCCATCGCCGCCGTCATCGAGGAATCCGACCTCGTGAGCTACTTCGGCGATGCTTATCTCACCTACCAGCGTCGCGTCCCCATGTTCATTCCGCGCTTCGGTGATCGAGGCGAATTATCGGTGGTCGCTCCCGCAACATCGAAACCCATTGTTTCCCAAACCCTCGTGAGGTGAATCATGCGTCGAACATTTCTCGATACTCGCGTCTTGTCAGATCCCGGCTGGTGGCATTGAACCATCACGATTCCACTCGTGGCCGCTCACCTGCTGGGACTTCCTTGGGTGATTGCAGCGGCGATGCTTCTGAGTGCTGCAATGGCTCTCTCCTACTTCCTACGCTTACGCCGTGTCCGACCGTTTCCGGTGCAACTGCGGCTGGCATTCCTCGGAGTACTGTTGATCGGACTGCTCCCGGCGATGCACTGGCTGCACTACGTCTCGCTGGTGGGGCTAACCGCCAGAGTGACTATCGGCTATTGCCTGATGGGCCGCTTGCTGGGATTGGCTTGGTTCAACCGAACGGTGCCACTGACCTTCGCTTTGTTTTGCCGGCAACTCTTGTCACCGCCGAGCGGCGGGTTGCTCCGATGGCCACTAACGCCTGGCGTGGATGTCGTCGAATCCTGCTCGTTGCAGAGCCGGAGGCAGCCAGGAATGGCGAGCACGATCGCTCGCTCGGCAGTCACCTCCTGCTCCATCGATGGCGACTGCGCGGCTTGATGTCATCAAGGAACCAGCACGGACTCCGTCTGTGCTGGTCATTCCTCTTCCGTTGGCTTCGGAAGTGAAAGTGCTCCCAACGCCACATACGCCCAAATGAAAATCGCGGCCAGGAGGAGATCAATTGAGGGAAATACAAGATTCGGCGTGGGCAACCTCTCTTGAGAGCACAACACAAATGCAGAGATTCCGAAACCGGCTTTGCTCACGATGGCCGGGAGCAGCATCGGCCGAAATCGAATGGGGTCTCGCGACATCATCAAATACACGATCTGCCAAGCAAGGGCGGTGCAGACAAAGCCGTAGTAAAACTCCGCATGCGTGATGGCCGGCGGATCAAGCTTGGAGACCAAATTCTCTAGGAAGAACATCGGAGCGATGACCAACGCGCCGTAGATGCCCGCTCCCAAAAATAATTGCTTTGCAAATTTGATCGTCATCATTTTCCTCGAATTGGATCGCTGCTTTTACTTCGCGTCACCCAAACTGTGGCTGGGTGCCATCACAAATCGTTTCGGCAAGAGGTGTGCTCGGAGTTTAGAAACCCGAACAGGACGTCGCGTCAATGCCGCGGAAGCGATGGTCAAAACGACGTAGGAGAGGTCGCTCCGTCGTACGGTTGTTGAATTCGCTCGCTTCTGATCCTCGTACCGCCTAGCATGGTCTCGGAAATCTCGTTCTCAAGTGAGTCCGAATGATGGGGCAACATCCAGAGCGTCGCTGTCTTGGTCCAAGCCATCGGCGGACTTGGGTCAAGGTGGGTGGATTAAGCTTGGGTGCTCTCGCGACCGGTCTGAATCCAAATCTCGCGCAGTTGCTGGCGGCGGAAGAACAGGACGGTGGCAAGCAGGCGGTCTCCAAAGATTTCTCGGTCATCCTCTTCTGGGGCAATGGTGGTCCGAGCCACTTGGACCTGCTGGATTTGAAGCCGCAAGCTCCGGTCGAGTATCGCGGTGAGTTCTTACCGATTCGGACCAATGTGCCGGGCATCGAGATCACCGAGATGTTGCCGAGGCTGGCGACGATGGCGGACAAGTTCGCGATCCTCCGCAGCCTGCATCACGAACGGGGCGAGCACTCTGGCGGGACCAATCGGTTCCTCGCCGGGTATCCGTCCAAAGCCGCGAACCTCAATGATTCTGAGTTTCCGGAAATCGGTTCGGTCGTCGCAAAGCAACTAGTGACGCAGGCTCGCGACATCCCGTTGTTCATGGCCAACACGAAGTTCTACGGCAGCGGGCCGGCGTATCTCGGACCGGCGTATGCGCCATACATGCCCAGCCCGAATCCACGTTCATCCACCGGCGACAACCAGTACGACCCGATCCCGATCTTTCGGTCGAGAAACTTGGACGACAACCTTTCGATTTCGTCCGAGGGAACCCTGGCACTCAACCGTCGGCGCGGGTTGTTGAAGTCGCTGGATTCGCTGCCGCGAATCCTCGATCAGCACGGGACACTGCCAATGCTCGACGGCTTGCAGCGTCGCGCTATCGAGATGCTCGCCAGCAGTCGGACTCGCGAAGCCTTCGATCTGTCTCGCGAAGACGAACAGACTCGGCAGCGATACGGCGACACGCACTTCGGCAAGAGCTTGCTGACCTGCCGCCGACTCGTTGAATCAGGAGTCCGCTTCGTGCAATGCCAAGCGGAATATCGACTGAGGCCGGAAACCGGACGGACCAGCAACTTCGACGACCATTCGGTCAACTCGCACATCTTCAACGCCTATCGCGAAAAGCTCCCCTCATTCGATCAGTCGGTCTCGGCATTGATCGAAGACTTATCGGCTCGCGGATTAAACGACCGAGTGCTGTTCCTCTTCTGCGGCGAGTTCGGTCGGACTCCCAAGATCGCCAACCAAGACCCCAGTGGCCGACCGGGCCGCGATCACTGGCCGCGAGCCATGAGCGTCTTCCTCGCCGGCGGCGGCATGAAGATGGGCCAAGTCATCGGTGCAACCAATCGACGCGGCGAAGAACCCATCGACCGAATCATGGACAGCAACTGCCTGCTCGCCACGATCTACGATCGCTTCGGCATCGACACCGCGACGTCGTACCTGTCCAACGCCGGCCGACCGATCCCAATTCTCACGACCGGTCAACCGATCGGCGAATTGTTGTGAGCTTCTCGTGGCGGACGCTGCCAGCGTCCGAACCGACGCAAGCTGCGTCGGCCACGACTACTTCCCTTTGCCGAGGAACAGCTTGATCGAGTCGTAGATCGCGTCGCGGTTCGGGATTTCGGAGAGCACGAGGTTTTCGTGCTTGCCGTTGATTCGCTTCAACTCGCGGATGTAGTCGCCGCTGCCGTACGGGCTTTTCACCTGTCCGTAGCAGTACAGGTTGCAGACCGGCAGCAGGTCGGTCATCAGCATTTGCAGGCAACTGACGTTGTCCTCGCCCCAGTTGTCGCCGTCGCTAAATTGGAAGATGTAGATGTTCCAATCGTCTGTCGGGAAGTCCCGCTCGATGACCTGCTTGGCGACCGTGTACGCCGAACTGATCCGCGTGCCGCCGCTCTCGTGCGTGTGATAGAAGGTGTTCTCGTCCACTTCTTTGGCGACCGCGTCGTGGATGATGTACCGCACCTGCACGCCGTCGTATTGGCTCTGCAACCAGGTGTCGATCCAAAACGACTCAGTGCGGACGATCTCTTTTTGCTCCTGCGTCATCGATCCGGAGACGTCCATCATGTAGATGATCGCCGCGTTGGCTTGCGGATCGGAGATCGTCTTCCAGCTTCGATAAAGCTGATCCTCCTTCATCGGCACAATCTTCGGCTTTTCGAGGTCGTAGTCGTTCGAGGCGATGCTGCGTTTGAGCGCCTGCTTGTAGGTCCGCTTGAAATGCCGCAGCGACTGGGGGCCGGTTTGCCGGATGCTGCTGTATTTGTCCTTCTGCGTTTTGAGCGAGTCGTGCCCTTTCGGCTGAATGTTCGGCAGTTCCAATTCCTGAGCCAGCATCTTGGCCAGCTCTTCGATGGAAACCTCGACATCACGAGTGTGTCCGCTCCCCGGTTCGCTGCCGGCCTGACCTTCGCCGTCCCCTTGATCACCGCCGCTGCCAATCGGCTGCCCAACTTCCCCTTCACCTTGAGCGACTCCCCCCGAACCTTTCTGTCCGTGTCGGAAGTGTGGGATGTCGATATTCGGCACCGGGATCGTCACCAGCCGCCGCCCCTGCCGCCCGGTCATCTCACCGTGAGTGATATACCGGCGCAGGTCTTTACGGACTCGCCCTTTGACGATCTCTTTGAATCGTTGCACGTCTCGGTCGATGGCTCGTGTCATGTCACGCCTCAATTGATTCGGACGACCCTCGTCCGCCGATTGTCAAAAACTAATCCCGCATCAAGGCTCGAAATCCCGCTTGAATGAAGTGTTTATCCGAGATCTGTGCGCTGGCGATCTTCATTTCCCGCATTACGACAAAGGAAACGCAATCCACCAGTCCCCACTCCTTGTCACGATGCAGTTTGTAGAGTGCCATCGCCGCACTCAGGATTTCGAGATCGAGCCTCACGATTTCCGCCTCGGCAGAGTTTTCCAGTTCGTTGAACAGAACGGAGGCTTCGTCTCGGAATCCTCTCGCGAGTCCATTTCCAACTTCTAAGAGAACCGCATCCGTTGTCACCAAACTCTGTCCGCGATACTCACCGGCGAGCACGACAGCATTATCGTGAAACTCGTCGCGATCATTGATGAGGGCCAGGAAGAAATTGGTCTCAACGAACTTCATCGAAACTCTTCGCTCCGCTGGCGTACTGTTCGTGGTTTACGGAAAAGTCCGGCGGCGCGGAAATACGAATCTTCTGGAGTCGGTCCATGAGTGTCTCGGAAGCTGGCGGCTGATCCGTCTTTGGCTTCGCGAACCGTTTCACCAATTCGTACAGCGTCGGCAGCCGAGCCTCTTCGACCTTGTCGATTTCCTCCTGAATCAAATCCTTCGTGCTCATCTGAGAAAACTCCGATCGAAGTCACTGGGCAAGTCGCCCGCTTGTCGCGCGGCTTCGTCCACGAGAGCCTTCGTTGTCTCGGCGAGATGGATGGTGTTTGGTGTCATCGCGATCTTCCGAAGACGGACTAATTATCGACCTATGTCGCTGAACCAGACCGGCTTTCCTGATGCAGTGTTGCATCCGGTTAAGCAGACAGCGAGAAGTAGCAATGCTGAGAACAATGCCACACTTTTGACTAAAAACCGGTTTCTAAATCGCTTAGTCACTCTTGGAATCTCCTCGCGCAAAGATGCTGGCCACATATTGCAACACGTCCGTTGCCGACTCTTCGTTGTAGCCGAAGTTGCGGATAAGGCGGCTTTTGACGATGTCGATCTTTTCTTGAGTGTCTTTGTCGATGACGTTCGACACGAGGCTCGTCAGTTTGATCGTGTCTTTCTGGTCCTCGAAGAGTTTCATCTCCAGTGCCTTTTGCAGGCGTTCGTTGGTCTTGTAATCGAACTTCTTGCCGTCGAGTGCCAAGGCTCCGATGTAGTTCATGATCTCGCGGCGGAAGTCGTCTTTGCGAGTTTCCGGGATGTCTATCCGCTCTTCGATCGAGCGCATCAAGCGTTCGTCCGGTTGCTCCTCTTCGCCGGTGAATTTGTTCTTCACTCGTTCACGCTGCGTGTAGGCTTTGACGTTGTCGATGTAGTTGGAACTGAGCCGCATCAGCGCGTCTTCGTCGGCGGCGATGGCTCGTTGGACTTCGTTCTTGACGACGTCGGTGTACTCGTCACGCACGACCGAGATGAGTTGGCGATAGCGTTCGCGGACCTCTTCGGCTCCGACCAGCGAGTGATGCTTGAGGCCGTTCTCCAACTCCTTCATGACCATGAACGGGTTGAGGCTGGTGGCCGTCGGATTGACGACCAGCGCGTTGCTGATCTTGTCTTGGACGTAGCGTGGGCTGATGCCGTGCAGGCCCTCGGCTTTGGCTTCACGGCGGAGCTGCACGATGTTGTCGGTCGTGAAGCCGGGGAGCGTCTTGCCGTTGTAGAGCTTCATCTTTTGCATGAGGCTCAGACCGTGATGCTTCGGCTCTTCCAGTCGCGTAAGCACCGCCCACATGGCGGCGGTTTCGAGCGTGTGCGGGGCGATGTGTTTGCCTCGGACTCGCTTCTCGTTGTAGTCCTTCGTGTAAATTCTGATCTCGTCTGACAAGGTCGTAACGTAAGGGACGTCGATCTTAATCGTGCGGTCGCGCAGGGCTTCCATGAACTCGTTCGACTGGAGCTTGCGATACTCCGGTTCGTTGGTGTGGCCGATGATGACCGTGTCGATGTCGGTCTGAGCGAACTTCTTCGGCTTGATCTTGTGCTCCTGCGACGCACCGAGCAGGTCGTACAGGAACGCGACGTCGAGCTTCAGGACTTCGATGAACTCGATCATGCCGCGGTTCGAGACGTTGAATTCGCCGTCGAAATTGAACGCTCGCGGATCGGACTCGCTGCCGAACTCGGCGATCTTGCGGTAGTTGATGTCGCCGGTCAGTTCGGTGCTGTCCTGGTTCTTCTCGTCCTTTGGCTGGAACGTGCCGATGCCGATGCGGTCTTGCTCGGACAGGAAGATGCGTTTGACGACGACGTCTTCGACCACCTTGGTCCAGTCGCCGTTGTATTGCATCTGTCGCTCGCGGAATTCATAGCGGCAGAGCGGGCACAGCTCGCCCGTGAATTCGAGCGGGTATTCGTGCTCGCCGACCTTGGCCTTGCGGTTCGTATCAACGAACTCACGGATCGAATCTCGCTGAGCGTCCGGCACGAGCTGCAACGGTGACTCGTGCATCGGGCACCAGGTGATGCTGCCGTCGGATTCCTTCCAGCCGAACGAATACAACGCACCGGCGTCGGTCCAACTGTAGTGTTCCAACCCGCGTTTCAATTGGCGGGCAATCGTGCTTTTTGAGCTTCCGACCGGGCCATGCAGCAGCAGCACACGCCGCTCGCTGCCGTATTTCAAAGCCGCCGATTTGAAGACATTCACTAAATCCATCAGCGTCTTGGTCAGGCCGAAGATGGCCTCCTCGCCGCCATGATCGGGATCGTCGAAGAACTTGTAGCGGACCAGGTTTTCTTTGGAGTTCTCGACCTTGTAGGTGCCATAGGACATCACCATGTCGTACAGCCGTTGATGCGCCGTGCGGTTCACGCCGGGCTGCTGGCAACTGATGTCGAGATAGTCCGAGAACGTGCCGACCCAGTGCTCTTGGCGAAAGGCCTCGGGGCTATGTTTCGAGGAAATGTTTTGCAGAAGTTCGCGACCTGTCGACATAGCACCGTTCCTTGTGAGGAGGAGAAAGGCGTGTTAGGGGCTTGCCGCCGCCGGCATCACGAGCCGACAGCGGAAAGTTGGTTGTTCTTCAGTGCTCATCAGGGATGTTGCAAAAACGAGGAGAAGGGGACCGTCACTCAACCTCGCGTGGCGAGCGGGACAGTGGCCAACGGGCCGGGCGTCTCACGCAGCGAGGGATCGCGGCATTTCGTCGCGAAGCAATCCCGAGACGTGCGGGTCCGACCTTCCTTGGCCAAAGCCGACTTGTCAGCGAAGAGCGATCAAAGACTCGCCTGAGATGCCCTTCCTGGGAGCCGCAAGCGAAATTGGGGAGGCACACTAGTTGCTTGAATTATCACGTCCGAGGAAAGTGAGGCAAGACGAGTTTTTTCGCTCACGCCAAAGCCGATCGCGAAATGCGGCTTGTTCATCCGCAAACAAACCTGAACCGTGAACGAGGGCGAACGATTCTGAAAGTACCGAGTTCAGCGCGATGTGAAGCACTCCCCCTCGCTGACGCGTCGGGTTAATGAATCACGCCAGCACGTCTTCGATTGGCTGGCCGTACTGCCCAATTGGGACGGGGCGACCGAGCTTGTCTTGAATCGCCAGATGCGGATCGAGTCCCATCGCCGAGTAAATCGTCGCTGCGATATCCGCGTGATTGACCGGTCGATCTTTGACCCACGCCGCTTGATCATCCGACGCTCCGAAGACCGCGCCGCCGCGAATTCCGGCTCCGGCCAGCAACACCGAGTAGCAGTGAATCCAGTGATCGCGGCCGGCGTCTTTGTTGACTCGTGGAGTGCGGCCGAAGTCGCTCATCACCACCACCAACGTTTCGTCGAGCAACCCGCGGCGGTCGAGATCCTCCATCAGCGAGGCGAACGACATGTCCACGACCGGCAGATACTTCTTGAGAATCTGGAAGTTCCACATGTGCGTGTCCCAGCCGAAATCCTGGAATGTGCCGCCGCCGAGCCGACCGTTGTACCAGTCCCACAAGACGGTCACGAACCGCACGCCACTCTCGATCAGGTTTGCAGCGATGAACGTGCTGTTGCCGAACAGCGTGTCGCCGTATCGCTCGCGAACCGTCGCGTCGATGCGAGCCGGATCAAACGCGGCCTTCAATGTGTTCGAGGTCAGTACGTCAAACGCCTTCTGCTGAAAGCGATCGAATCCGGACAGTGCCGTCTGCAACACCGGCCCGCGCAATTGCTGATCGAGTTGTTCGAGCAACCCCTTCCGCTGGCTGAGCCGATCAATCGTCACTCCTTGCGCGAGCACATTGTCCGGCAATCGCGGCACACCCTTCACGAGAGCGGGGTCTTCACGCACGGTGATCGGCATTCCGGGATCAGTAGTCGGCGTACACATGGCTTCCAGAGGGTCGTAGCGTTTTCCAAGGAACCCGGCATACGGCCCTGCCTTGATCGGGCCGCCTCCCCAACCGAGCGGTGCGGGGAGATGTGCATACGCCGGGAGATCCGCCGGCGGCGTGGGTCGCTTCGCGAAAGACGGCAAAGCGCGGTGCTGATTCAGGTACTCGATGACCGACCCCATGCTCGGTGGGTACGAGTCTTTGAGGATCGTCAGGTCTTCGAGGAACTGATCCCAGCCGGTGAAGCTGGGCATCGTGTTGTGGCAGTTCGAGCGATTGACGACCGACCGCACGATCGCGGCCTTGTGCATCCACTTGGCCGAGCGCGGCAGGTGCTCGCAAATTTGGATGCCAGGCGCACTCGTCGAGATCGGATTGAACTCGCCGCGCACCTCGACCGGAGCCTGCGGCTTCATGTCGTACATGTCCTGGGTCGGAGCGCCGCCGTGCAAATACATGACCACGACACTCTTCGCTGTGCCGGTTCGTGACAGTGGCGTTCCAACCGGCTCTGCTCGTAGCACACTCGGCAACGACAACCCGCCAAGCATTCCCAACGTGCCGACCTGTAACGTCTCGCGGCGCGTGATTCCGTCGCAAAAACGCCGCTGTCCACCGAGCATCGTGAGCATCACTTCGTCCTCCGACCGCGTCGACCAAAGCATTGGCAACGTATCGTTGGCATCGGCCATCAACAAGCCGTTCTTGATGCCTTGTTGCCGACGCACCGGATGCACGATTACGAGACATGCTCCCGGATCGCCCGCAGCACGTCATCGTGCAACCGGCCGTTCGTGACGACGACTCCGCGATTGGCGGAAAGCTCGTGGCCGTGAGTGAACTCCAACGGCTTGCCGTCGATGTCGGTTACTTTGCCCCCGGCCTCTTCGACGACGAGCACTCCCCCCGCGTGATCCCAGATCTTCTCGCGATAGTCTTTCTTGGTTGGCAGGCGGAGATAGACATCTCCCTCGCCGCGCGCGACCACCGCGTACTTGGCTTGGCTGTCGAGTCGCACCGGGTGTTTCACGATTCCTAACGAGGCGGAAATCATCGCTGAGCGGTCGTGTGCGCTGTGTCCCGATTCGACGGACTCGCATAGCCGCACGTCCGCCCAAACTGACGTGGAAGTGACTCGCACCGGCTTTGCGGCTGCATCGCCGAAGCAGGGTTGTACGCTCGCCCCTTGGCCGCGTACCGCGAAGAAAATGGTGCCCGCGTCGGCGGCTCCACCTGGTTCGAGCGGCAAGTTGGGGCAGCCGAGGATGGCGACTTCAATCTGGCCGTTGACGATCAAGGCCAGAGAAACCGCATATTGCTCACTGCGCAGAAAACCTTTCGTGCCGTCGATGGGGTCGAGCGTCCAGAACCTTGGGCCAAACGACTTCGCTCCGCCACGATCAATCCAGCGGCAGATCTCGTCCGGCGAACCATCCAGCCCGATGCGGCTCAGTTGCGACAGCACTCCGTCGAGCGACACTTTGTTTCCCGGCAGTCGCAGTTCCGCCGAGTCTTCCTCGCCGATGATCGGATCGCTCGGAAATGCCTCGCCAAGAGCTCGGCAGATGACTGCCTGGCTGGCGAAGTCGGCGATGGTCACGGGGCTCTTATCCTGCTTCTCCATCGCGGCGGGGATGGCGCGTTGAACATTGCGGCAAACTTCAGCCGCTCGACGAACGGCGGCGATGGCGATGGAGAGTTCTGTGGAGAATGGCATTTCGGCAGGTATCACATTTCTAAGAAAAAAGGGGCATGGCAAACGGCATTGGGCCAAACGTCGTGGCGGCTCAAAACCTGTTTCTGAGATGTTCGAGTGGAAATAACAAGTGTCGGAACTAATCTTTGGCTGTGTGATCCTCTCTGAGCTTGCCTCAATCGGGGAGAGCGACAGGGCAGGCGTTTTGTCTCTGCGGGAGTGAGTGATGACGATGACGATGGCTCAAGCGGCGTTGCAGTTGGCGCTCGATGCGCATGTTGGACAGACGCGGGACGGCCGGGACGGTGAGTGGCGGCGACCGTACTTTGTGCATCCGGTGCAAGTCGCGGCGAAGCTCAGTGAATGGGGGGCGGCGGACGAGACGCTCTTCGCGGCGGCGCTGCTGCATGACGTGCTCGAAGACACGAGCGTCCCGGCACAGACGATTCGTCAGCAGTTTGGCGACGCCGTGTTGCGGCTGGTTGAGGAACTAACGTGCTCGGCCGACCGTGACAAAGTCGAGTACATGCGGTCGTTTGAAACGGCATCGGTCGAGGCGTTCGTCATCAAGCTGGCAGATCGCTGGTGCAATGTCAGCGACTTCTGCGTGGAGGAACCGGGGTACGCTCCGAAGTATCTGCGAAAGGCGGCACCGCTGTTTGAGTTCTTTCAGCGCCGGCGGCCTGAAGTCGAAGCTCAGTTCAATTCGAGTGTGTGGGAACGAATTCGAGAAGACTTGGTGTCACTCTGTCGCAGGACCGACTTGCACGAAAGGACGTTCGGATTGTGATCGCGCGTTGTGGCGAGCAGGGCGGAGTCACGGCTAGGAATCTGGGTTGCGTTCATCAGCCGTTGGGCGCTCGCCCACGGTTCGAACCGGGCGTTAGCGCGTTCCGGCTGATTTCGTCTCGACGTTTCGTCATCGACACTGATTCCGCACGGCCATTTAGACCGTTTTGTAGCTGGCCTTTACGCTGGTCCGGATTCCGCCGCGCGGTGTGAAGTCGGCGACGATGGTCATCCAGCGCGGCAATGTCGCGGCGACGAGGTCGTCGAGAATGAGGTTCGTCACGCTCTCATAGAACGCGCCGTAATTGCGGAACTGCTGGAGGTACAACTTCAGCGACTTCAATTCGTAGCAGAGTTGATCGGGGACGTAGGTAATCGTCAGCGTCCCGAAATCCGGTTGTCCGGTCTTGGGACACATCGACGTGAACTCCGGGCAGACCGTGACAATCTCGTATTCGCGCTGCGGATAGGGATTGTCGAACGTTTCCAAAATCGCTCGCGAGATATCGCTCATGACGGATCAGACCTCAGGGCGGACGGACAGGAAATTGATACGGACGGATTCTAGGGACGAGGCGAAAAAAAGGCCCGGACCAAAATCGGTCCGGGCCTCTCGCTAGGTGTCATCGACATCGAGTCGAGTTATTCCTTCTTCTCTTCCTTCTTTGCTGCATCGTCGGCAGCTTTCTTATCAGCCGCGGCTTTGTCGTCGGCCGCCTTCTTTTCATCGGCGGCTTTCTTCTCGTCAGCGGCCTTCTTTTCATCGGCAGCATTCTTGTCGGCTGCGGCTTTTTCTTCAGCAGCGTTCTTCTCTTCAGCAGTCTTCTTGTCTGCGGCGGCCTTTTCTTCAGCGGCTTTCTTCTCAGCGGCGGCCTTTTTGTCGGCTTCTTCCTTGGCCTTCTTATCAGCAGCGGCCTTCTCTTCGGCGGCTTTCTTCACGGCAGCGGCCTTCTTGTCGGCCTCTTCTTTGGCCTTCTTCTCGGCAGCGGCTTTCTTCTCGGTTTCTTCCTTCGCCTTCTTGTCGGCGGCGGCCTTGGCTTCGGCCGCTTTCTTCTCGGCAGCGGCTTTCTCATCGGCGGCCTTCTTCGCGGCGGCACCGTCTTCGGCTGGCGGTGGCGGAGCGGCCTTCTCTTCGTACTGCTTCGGCTTGGCGTCGCTCGGCGACGGAGCGAGCGGAGCGGCTGCACCGGTCGTCGCACAAGCTGCGGCCGGCTGGCAGCAGGTCGCAGCCGCTTGTTGGCAGCACGTCTGAGCCACTGGCTTGCAGCAGGTCATTTTGACCTTTTTGCACTTCACCGGTTTGCAGCAATCTTTGGCGGAAGTCGCCGCGGGAATGAACAGGCCAGCTCCCGCGATCAGGCACCACATTGCACGCTTCATGAAATCATCTCCTCGGGTTGTTAGTGTCAGGTTGCGAATCACATTTGGAACGGGGCGAAGCTCAGCGAGCACCTCCTGATCGTCGGCGACACTCTCCGACGCGCTGTCCATCGACCGAAACGGCGGCATGATGGGAGGTGACTCGACCCTCGGCAAGGGAGTGGGTGGGGATTGCCACGAGCGACACTCCCGCCGGTCGAGTCGTGACGATTGGACCGAGAGACAAGGTTTGTGGTGAATTCGCCCAAGCTCGTAGTGGCCCGATTCATCGGATCGGAGTCTTATCGGGTCAGCGTCGCGGCCACGACCCCATCAATGGGGGCACTACAAGCCAGCCGCGCCTCGAAGTCCGTCTCGGTCAGCACTGGCACGCCGAGTTGTTGAGCCTTCGTCAGTTTGCTGCCGGCGTTCTCTCCCGCGACGACGAACGATGTCTTCTTCGACACACTATCCGAAGGCTTGCCGCCGTGTTGGTGAATCAACTCTTTGATCTGGTCACGCGAGAACTTCGTCAGCGTGCCGGTGACAACGATCGTCAGCCCTTCGAGCTTTCGCGCTTCCGCATCAGCCGGCCGTTCGGGAATCGGCTCGCCGAAGTTCAGTCCGAAGCCGCGCAGCTCTTCGATCAACTGGCGGCCGGACTCGGAGTAGAGTTCCTCGTGTATCGACTTGGCGATCACTTCGCCGACCTCATCCACGGTCGCGAGTTGTTCCTCGCTCTGCTGCATGATCTCGTCGAGCGTCCCGAACCGATCCGCCAGAATCTGAGCCGTCCGTGTGCCAACATGCCGAATGTTCAACCCGACGAGCAGACGCCACAGCGAACGAGATTTCGAGTCTTCAATTCCCTTCAACAAACCGTCTGCCGACTTATCGCCCATGCGATCGAGCGCCAGCAGTTCCTCGCGTCGGTCACGCAGTCGATAAATGTCGGGCAGTGATTTGACGAGGCCGCTCTCGGTCAGTTGCTCGACCAGTTTGGCTCCAAGCCCTTCGATATCCATCGCTCCGCGCGATGCAAAAAACCGCAGCCACTCGCGCAATTGCGCCGGACAGGCTGGACTCGGACAGCGGATGCGAACGCCCCCTTCGTCTTGTACCGCCTCGGCCCCGCAAGCTGGGCAGTGAGACGGAAACTCAAACGGTTGCTCACTGCCGTCGCGGCGATGCTCTTCGACACGCACGACATGCGGAATGATTTTCCCGGCCTTCTCGACAACCACCCAATCGCCGATCCGCAGGCCGAGCCGTTCGATCTCGTCGCGGTTGTGCAAGCTCGCGCGCGAGACGGACGTGCCGGCAATCTCGACCGGCGCGAGATGCGCCACCGGAGTCAATGCGCCCGTCTTGCCGACTTGGACCTCGATCTCTTCCAGACGAGTCGTCGCTTCGTACTTCTCCCATTTGTAGGCGATGACCCACTTCGGAGCCTTGCTGGTCTGGCCGAGTTGTTCGCGCTGTTCCAGCGAATCGACTTTGATGACCAGGCCATCCACCTCGAAGTCCAACTCGTGGAGTTCCTCCATCAATTGATGCGCGTACTCCAACGTCGCGTCCATGTTCAGCAACGTTGCCACGCGAGGGGTTGTCGGCACTCCGTATCGCCGAGCCGCCTGCAAGAAGTCGGCATGAGTCTGATGCGTCGCCCCTTCGCTGTAGCCGACGCTGTGTGCGAAGAACCGCAGCTTTCTCGCCGCGCTCAGCTTCGGGTCGAGCAGCTTCAGCGCTCCCGCGCAGGCGTTGCGAGGATTCGCGAACGGTTCGTCACCGGCGGCGATTTGTTCGGCGCGAAGGTGCGCGAAGTCTGAGTTCGCGATGTACGCCTCACCGCGAATCTCAATCACCGGCGGGACACCGTCGCCGCTGAGCCGCAGTGGCACGCCGCGCATCGTCCGCGCGTTGGCCGTGACATCGTCCCCACGCCGGCCGTCGCCGCGAGTCACCGCTGTCTTCAGCACGCCGTGCTCGTAAATCAATGCCAGCGAGACGCCGTCGATCTTGAACTCAATCGTGTACGCCGGCTGGACTCCCTCGCCCAACCCCTTGCGAACATCCGCGTCGAACTTGCGCACGCCCTCTTCTTCATAGACGTTTTCAATCGAGAGCATCGGCACGCGATGATCGACTTGCGTGAAACCCTCGATCGGCTCGCCGCCAACCTTGTGCGTCGGGCTGTCCGGCGCGTCGAGTTCGGGATGCTCCCGTTCGATCTGCTCCAGTCGCTTGAGCAGCCGGTCGTATTCGAGGTCCGAGATCTCCGGCTTCGCCTCGACGTAATACAACCGATTGTGCCGCCAAAGCTCGGCCCGCAACCGTTCGACTTCCGCATTTAGTGCCGACATGCAATCCTTTCAGCGCCGTTGATTTGGGCTTCACCGTCGCATCATGCCGCTAATAGTTGCGTGACTCAACAGTCCGTGAAATAGGTGACGCCGACGGTGACAGTTGGAGAGCGAGCAATGCGACGTCGAGATGTTCTCACAATGGGTGGCATGGTGGGACTGACCGCGAGTCTTCCCGCATGGCTGCGTGCTCAAGAGCGAGGCGGTTCGCAGGCTCCCGTCGAGAGCCGCATGTTCGGCAAAGCGAAGTCCGTTTTGATGCTGTTTTTGTCCGGTGGTCCTCCTCAGCATGAGACGTTTGATCCAAAACCGGATGCCCCCGCCGAGATCCGCGGGCCGTTCAATCCGATCAGCACATCGGTGCCCGGAATCAATTTCTGCGAGCTGCTGCCACGCACCGCACTGCGAGCACATCGGCTTGCCGTTATTCGCTCGATGTTCACGAACAACAACATTCACGGCGGCAGCGGCTATTGGGTGCTGACCGGCCGGCAGCTACCCAGCGGCGATGGCGAGAACGCTCTGCCAACCGATTGGCCGAACATCGCGTCGATCGTGAAGCTGCTGCGGCCGAGCGAACGCTTGCCGTCGCTCTCGGCCGTCACGCTGCCGGAGTTGTTCATCGGCAACGGCGGCAATATCGAGTCGGGCCAGTTCGGCGGCATCCTCGGCCCGCAGTGGAGCCCTGAGTTCATCGAGTGCAAACCGGCTGACAAAAACTTTCAACTTGGCGGCATGTACTCGCCGCGAGTCTCCGGTGAGCAGATGAAACACCGTGTGACCTTGCTGGATGCACTCGGCCGCAGCTTCGAGAGCTCACCTCGCAGCGTCACCGTTCAAGTGCATGACAGAATCACGCACCAAGCGCTTGAGTTGCTCACGTCAGGCGGCGCTCGGCAAGCGTTCAATCTGCATGAGGAACCGGACTCGGTCCGAGACCGTTACGGGCGATATCCGTGGGGGCAAAGCGTTTTGCTTGGCCGACGGCTGATTGAAGCGGGAGTCCGTTTCGTCACCGTCAACTGGCCGCGAATCCCCGGCGACCGAGGGGTCGATAACCCGCTGTGGGACACGCACGCTCGCAACGCCGACCGCATGGAGGATGTGCTCGCGCCGCAGTTCGATGTCACGTTCGCCGCGCTGCTGGACGACTTGCAGGATCGCGGCTTGCTTGATGAAACGCTGGTCGTCGCCGTCGGCGAGTTCGGCCGCACGCCGCGCATCAATGGGAACGCGGGGCGCGATCATTGGGGACCGGTGATGAACGCGGTGCTCGCCGGAGCCGGCATCGCGGGAGGCCAAGTCTACGGCAGTAGCGACAAGCAAGGGGCATATCCCGCGACCGATCCGGTCAGCGCCGGACATCTCGCCGCGACGATCTTTCATCTCGTCGGCATCAACACGCTGGGAACGTTTCGAGATCGAGTCGGTCGCGAACTGAGCATCACCGACGCCGAACCGCTCTTCAAACTGCTGGGCGAAGAGCCGGCGACGTTGCAACGGATCGCATCCTCCGGTGACATTCTTCAGGTGCCGCCGTTCAAAGAAGGCTCATTGAAACATCCAGACTTCTCGACTACCGAGACCCTGCTTGCCGCAGATGCTCCGGCCAGTCCGAAAGGCTGGCGAGCCGCGCCAATCGTGAATACGCCAACGGCTCTGTTTGGAGCGAAACTGCTTTCCGTAGGTCGGGCACTCTTGCCCGACTCTTCGCGGAACAGCCAGGACGGGCAAGAGTGCCCATCCTACGTGGGAATCGGCCTCTGGCCGAATCGTTCCGCTGACAACGCGACGATCCCGGCTCAAGCTCAAACGCTCCTCGCTCAGCAAATCCTCGATCCGCAAGCCGGACACTTCACCGCCAAAGCGATCCTCGCCGGTGACGGCTCATCGCGAGATGCCTTCGAGCAATTCTTCCTCAAACATTTTCGTTGCCGTCTGACGCTGTTCCGCTTCAATGAACCCTCGAAGTCAGCGCTAAAACGCACCGAACTCGCGTCAATCGAGTTTGCTCCGATTTGGCTGGATGCCAAAGCCGCGAATTGGCAAACCATCACACTCGAAAAACAACTCGCCCCCGCCGCGCTCGGCGCGAACTTTTCGTTTGGCCTTGGCATCGGCGTCGCGCTGCTCGTCGAACGCAAGACCGAAGGCCCGCTGCCCGTTCCTGCGGACCTCGGCGATGCCTTTGTAAGAGTCCAGCGCATCGACGTGAAATTCGACGGCTGGAAGATCGCTTGATCCACGTAGGTCAGGGTTTCCAGCCTGACCCGAATGTTCGTTCGACGTGGCAGGTGGGTAGAGCGATCCGGTCAGCCTGGAAAGGTTGACCTACCTTGGCGACTCCTGCGATCACTCGCCGTTGAGCACGCTCAGGTGCAAGGCCACGCAGTCCGCCAGTGCGGTGACGTTGTAGCCTCCTTCGAGCAGGCTCACGACTTTGCCGCCGCAATGCTCCTTCGCCACGCCGAGCACTTGTTTGCTGAGCGTGGCGAAGTCTTCGGTCTCCAAGCCCAGTGAGCCGATCGGGTCTTGAACGTGGGCATCGAACCCGGCGCTGATCAGCACTAACTCTGGACGACAGCGTTTCGCCGCATCGTTCAACATCGTCTCGAACCGCGTGAGATACTCGCGTCGAGCCGTGCCAAATTTGACCGGCAGGTTGAAGATCGTTCCCAAGCCCTTGCCTTTGCCGGTTTCGTCGGCGTCTCCGGTGCCGGGATAAAACGGTGAGCGATGCGCTGAGAAGAAGTGAATCTCACCGTCCTCGTAGAAGATGTCATGCGTGCCGTTGCCGTGATGCACGTCCCAGTCCACGATCAGCACGCGGCGTAATCCATGAGCGACCTGCGCCTGCCGAGCGGCGATCGCCACGTTGTTGAACAGGCAGAATCCCATCGGCCCGCCAGCGAGCGCGTGATGTCCCGGCGGCCGGATCAAGCAGAGTGCCCGGTGATGTTTGCTGCCGACCGTCAGCACTTGATCGACTGCGGCACAGGCGGTGCCGGCCGCTCGTTCGGCGACCTCAAAGGATCGCTTGCTGCAAACGGTGTCGGCCTCGATGCGTCCGCCGCCGGATTGGCAAAAGCGTTCGACGCGGGCGACGTGCTCGGCCGAATGGACGCGCTGCAATTGTTCGCGCGTCGCCGCCACGATCTTGCCGGGGGCGAACGACTGATCCAGTTTTAATTCGGTCAGCTTGGCGGTGATGCTGCGCAGTCGCTCCGGCTTCTCCGGATGCTGTCCCGTGTCGTGTTCGAGGAAGAGCGGGTCTGTGAAGAGCAGCGTCATGTCTCGTCTCGTTCAGAGGAGCCGGAACGCGCTAGCGTCCGGTTTGTTGTTCGTCCGTGTGTCTGAACCGGACGCTAGCACGTTCCGGCTGATCCAGCGGTCCAACGAAGACACGCCGTTTCGTTCGTTTCAGGCCGGGAGCTTGGGTGTAGAGATGCGTGTGCTCATAGCCCAATCGTTCGGCGAGATTGCGAATCAGACTTTCTCGCACTTTGGGAATCGCCGTCTGGCGTTGTCTGGCCGCTTCCAGGGACGTCGATCGCAGTCCCCGTGAGTTGGTGTGTGTCGTACGCAACAGCGACAGGTCCGGTCGCACGTTGAGAGTCAGGCCATGCGACGTCACCCATGACCGCACGGCAACGCCCACCGTCGCCAATTGGCCGAGCGAACAGAACACGCCTGGCTCGTCCGCCAGTCGATGAGCCGAGACTCGCAGTTCCTGGCAGACGTCGAGGACCGCCTGTTCTAAGCGTTGCCGATACTCGGTCAGCCCCAGTCCCAAGCGTTGCAACGGCACAATCACGTAGGCCGACAATTGACCGGGACACTGCATCCACGCTCGACCGCCGCGATTCAGCCAGCGGACGTCGATGCCCAGATTATGTAACTCGGCCGGCTCGCGACGCACGTCGGTTCGACTCCCTTCGCGGCCGATCGTCACTACCGGCGGATGTTCACAGAGGAAGAGGCCCCCCAGACGATCGTCGCGTTGGATCACCTCGTCTCGGAATTGCTCTTGAAGACGCAGCGACGATTCAAAGTCCACCGTCCCCAATAGGAAGACCTCCAGCGAATCGGAAGTTCGCTCGGACGACGACCAGAAAGAGGATTCGAAATCGAACATGAAAAGTCACCGTGTCCACAAATGAGACGTTTTGGCGAGCCGGGCGGCGTCAGCTCCCGGACAGAACGGCACGCGGATGAGTCCGGGGGCTAACGCCCGCCGGCTCGCCAAATCTCTCGTCTCAGCCCGCACGAGGTTTATTTAGCTGCGACGCATTTCTTTCAAGATCAATTCACAGGCCGGAGATTTGTTGAGCGCGTAGAAGTGCAGTCCCGGAACGCCTCTCGTCGTCAGCTCACGGCATTGGCGGATCGCCCAGTCGACACCGATCTCAAATTGGGCGGCTTCGTCGGTTTGCACGGCTTCGAGGCGAGTCGCCAGTTCCGTCGGGAAGACGGCACCGCACAGCGACGTAATGCGCTTGATGCGTGCGAACTCGGTGACGGGCATGATGCCGGGGACGATCGGCACGCGAATGTCGGCCTGTTCGCAACGGTCGCGGAAGCGGAAGAAGTTCTCGTTGACGAAGAAAAGCTGAGTGAAGATCGCATCGGCTCCGGCATCGACCTTCCGCTTGAGATTATCGAGGTCCGTCTGAGGATCAGACGCTTCGGGATGCTTCTCTGGATAGCCTCCCACGCCGATGCCAAATCCGGAAACGTGTTGTCGAATGAGCGTTACCAGTTCGTTCGCGTAGCGCAAGCCTCCCGCGACCGGCTGAAAATTCGTCTGGCCGGCGGGCGGATCGCCGCGCAGTGCCATGATGTTGTTGATGCCGCTCTGCCGCGCGAACGTCAGCCAGTCGAGCAACTCCTGTCGTGTCGATCCCACACAGGTGAAGTGGGCGGTCGCGGCGATGCCGTAGCGGCGTTGGATCTCGACACACAACTCGACGGTGCGTTGGCTGGTGCTGCCGCCGGCTCCGTAAGTGCAGGAAATGAAGCCCGGTTGATACGGAGTCAGGCGGTCGAGGTTCTCGAACAACGCCACGTCGCCGGCCGGTGTCTTGGGGGGGAAAATCTCAATCGACAATCCGAACTTGCCGGGGCCGTAGTGTTCTCGAATCGGCATCAAGTCATCTTTCACTTTGATCGGTGCGATCATGAGCCGGAACGCGCTAGCGTCCGGTTCGTCGTTTATTGTGCATCATTTGTTCTTAGTCCGAACCGGACGCTAGCGCGTTCCGGCTCAGCAGCGTGCCGATTGTAAGTGCCAATCGAAAGATGCCTCAACCGCGATTGGCATCCTTGATCCATCGGAACGCAGGACATACTTTGCAACCCGCATGGATGACCTCTCAAAACTGAACGCCGCACAGCGCGATGCTGTCACAACGCTGTCCGGTCCGCTGCTCGTGCTCGCTGGGGCCGGTACCGGAAAGACGCGCGTTATCACGGTGCGCATCGCGAACCTGATTCGGCACGGCGTCGATCCCGAACGCATTCTGTCGGTGACATTCACCAACAAGGCCGCGAAGGAAATGCTGGAGCGGGCGTTGGCACAACTCGGCGGCAAACCCAAGCGGAAGCCGTGGATTTCGACGTTTCACAGCTTCTGCGTCCGCGTGCTGCGTCAGGACATTGAGGAACTCGGCTATCCGAAGAATTTCACGATCTACGATCGAGGCGACCAGGAATCGGCCGCTCGCCGAGCGTTGCGTGACTTGCGCGTTGGTGAGAAACAAATGCGACCGGGCGATCTTGTGAATCGCGTCAGCCAATGGAAGTCGCAAGGGGTCTTGGCCACCGACGCCAGCGACCACGTCGAGCACGACGGCGATGTCGTGGCGGCGATGGGCTACAAGAAGTATCAGTCGATCCTGAAATCGTCCGGCTCCGTCGATTTCGACGACTTGTTGCTGCTGACGAACCGTCTCTTTCACGAGCACCCCGACGTGCTCGAAAAGTATCAGCGGCGATTCGACCATGTGCAGATTGACGAGTATCAGGACACGAACGGCTCGCAATTCGATTTGATCGAGGCGCTGGTTCGCGGGCACCGCAATTTGTGTGTGGTCGGCGACGACGATCAGTCGATCTATGG
>SXGS01399720.1_pt1 | contig 24426 bp, 17 predicted proteins | sample 3174681 | NCBI WGS metagenome assembly SXGS01 (sample SAMN11356861, study PRJNA531348) | freshwater metagenome | isolation source: freshwater sample F1-80 | place: China: Fuxian Lake, Yuxi | collected 2017-12-25
CCAGAACGCGAGGTTCTGCGAGTCGAAAGCCCCCTTGGTGATGACCGGCTGCTGCGACATCAGCGCCCAGCGAATCCCATCCGCAGACTGGAACGCGTAGAGCCCGCGTCCACCGGGCCCGTCCCCGCTGCCGAGCGCCTTGTACTTCGCGGCGGGGAGGGCGGCGGGATTCGGGTCCCGAAAGGGTGTGAAGTTGTGCGCACCCAGCCCGTCCCAGACGATGTTGTTTTCCCGGGAACCGTTGAACTCGACCAGCCCCAGGTTCGGCCGCTTCCAGTGGACGCCGTCCGGACTCTCCGCCAGGCAAACCACCTCACGGTGCGTGGCGGTGTAGGAATCCTTCGTGTAAACCTCGTTCGCGCCGCGGTAGTACATCCGGTATCGGCCCCCGTCCCGGAAGACGGTCACGTAGTTGACCCCGTTCCCTTCCCAGGGCTGATCGGTGACGAGCGCGATCTCACGCGGCTGCGGGTGGTGCAGTCGCCGCTGAGCTCCGCCGGTCATCCGCTCAATCAAGTGGTCGTCTACGAAGAGTTCGAGACGCGAGCCGATGGGAACGGCTGCGGCCGCCAGCGCGGCGGCCGTGAGAAGTACTGCCGCGAGCGCGCAGGAACCCGCGAGACCGCCGATTAGGTGAGAGTGAACCACTGTATCCTCCGAGTTCTGTGGCAGTGTCCGCTCGTCACTGTTGTTTCTCCAGGGAGAGGTGTAATCGCACAGCGCCGCTCCACCGGTGCGGAGTGCAGCCGGCTCGAGCGGAGGCCGGCTTCCTGCTGTCGAGGCGTGGGGGCCCGCCGAGTAGTGCTCACCCGGACCTCCACCTCCTGGGCGACCTCACTCGCGTGTCCGAAGGGCCGTCGGAGGCGCGCCGTCATGATGCACGACCGGGGAACGGTTCGCGGGCATTCCAGCCCGGGTACTGCCCGGCGAACGATCCAGGGAAGCATCGGCGGGCCCATACCAGAATGAGTACAGCCGGGCGTTTCGCAGCGTGAAACGCAAACGTATCGGCTGTCCCCCGGAACTCTCCGGATTGCCGGATTTCCAGCGCACCACCGCTCGGGGCCTGTCTCCGGCGAGCGGTTTCGACACCGCCACCACCCGACTCGAGGCGTCCAGCACGGTCACCTCAAGACTGCCTCCGGCGGCATCCACGTTGACCGAGAGTTTCCCGGATGGGGCCGTGAACGACCGGGTTGTGAGCGTCCCCGGCGTATCTCCCGCATCCAGCGAGAGGAACCCGTCGCGCCGGAGCACCGCCAGGCAGACGGCGCCCGTCTTCGGATCGGGGCCCGCCTGCCGGTATTTGATTCCGGTGTAATAGAACCACAGCTCGTCTCCCCGCACGATCGGGCCGCTCGGCGGCAGAAGTTGCGTCAGGTCGTACGCGTCTTCGCCGACCGGTGAGGGGCCGATGAACGGTTGGCGCCCGCCCAGCCGCTGCCAGTTGCGCAGGTCGCGGCTGCATGCGAGCTGGATCAGGTGGAAGCCGTCGTCGCGAGCCGAAGCGTGAAACACCGCGGGCAGGCCCACGTACAATCCCTCATGGCGGAAAATCCCCAGATTGTAGATATCGGCGTTGTAGGCGGCGGGCTCGCTCTGGACGGGCTGCAAAGTGGGATCCGCCAGGCGGGCACGCACGTTCCGCCGGCAGAGGGTCTGGTCCTGTGCGTCGGCGCTGAAGAGCACGCCGCTGTCCGTCCAGTTCGCGAAATCGCGGCTCGTCCAGATGCCGTGCGACCGCCCGTGGGGCCCGGGTCGTTTGAGGGTGGCGATGAAGGTGCGGGTCGGGCGATCGTAGGTGAGGTTCGACTCGTCATTCGAGGGAATGGAAGGAACCTCCAGCCGCCGCCAGCGGATTCCGTCGGGGCTGACGATGGGTTGGCGGCGGATCGCTCCGAGAAAGCCCTTGTAGCGCCGGCTCGGATCCGGCTCGTCCGGGTCCCGGACCACATTCTCCATCGCGTTGGCGGGCCATTCCGAGCGAGGATCCAGACCGACAAAATTGTTGTCCCGCGAGCCCAGGTACTCCCACTGCCGCAGGATCGGCTTTACCCAGTGGATCCCGTCCCTGCTCTCGGCATAGGTGGTGCCGGCCACGCCGGGCGCCGGGGTGGAGGTGATCAACCAGAGCTGAAACCGTCTTCGCTTCTCATCCCAGGCCGGTGCACAGCGTGTCTGGAGGGCTGTCTCCCAGGGCCGATCCGGGCGGATCACCGCACCCCGCTTGGTGGGGGAGTGCATCGTGCGCGTGAGGTACTCCGTGGTGGCGATGCAGTGCTCGTCCAGAAACAACTGCCGTTCGCCCGCGGGGAAACTGATCGGCGGCTCCGCAAACCCGGCCGAGCCCGCCCCCCCCGCCAGCGCCGCAGCCAGGATCAGGATCCGTTTTCTCCACATGGCGCTCTCTTCCCAATGGGGCCCGGCCGCTCAGGCGGGGGGCCGGCCGAACTGTCCATCCGGCGTCGTGATACGGAATAGTTTCCGGTACGGGATGGGTGTGTCCTCCCGGCAGGCCCGGCTCACAGCTCCACGTCACTTCCTGGTCGGGGCGCCGGTCACCGAGGGCATCCGCACCACCTCGAAATCGCGGCCGCGCACGCGCTTCAGCGTGGCGAGTGCCTGATCATCCCACCGTGGATGCGGAGCGCCCGAGACAAACCAGTCGCTGCCGTTGTCCGCCAGGATCATCCCGTACTGCTTGAGTGCCGTCAGGATCACCCGAGCCGGCGCCGGAAAGCCCTCAAGGGGGTAGTCCGCCTTCAGGCGAACTCGCATGCCCATCGGCGGGAGAGATGGATCATCGGAGCGGCTGGCAAAGTGACTTGCGGGCGGCACGTACGCGCGGCGGGTGCGCTTCACGGTGAAGCGAAGTGCGTGGCGGATCGCGCCCGCCTGCATCACTTCGTCGTAGCGCACGAGGCCGGGGAAGATGGGCAGTCCCGCGGCGTCCGCCGACGTCCAGCCCACGGGTCGGGCCTTGTTGGAATTCAGGTCAAAGATCGCTCCCGAGCCGGCTTCCCATCGGCCGGCCACCTGCCGGGCCGAGAACAACTCGTAGAGCCGCCATTGATCCCGATCAATGACCAGAATGTGTCGGTCGCCCTTGCTGTCCGGCCCTCCTTCGATGGGTGCGTCCGGCGGGATCGGATACGGGCCTGGATCGCTCTCATCGGCGTATTCGAACCGCACCGGCACTTTTGGCTGGTTTCCGGACACGACCACATAGGGAATCCCGATGGGTGCGCCCCCGTATACGGTCCCAAAGTCCGGATGCAGGGGCCGCTCCGCGCCGATTGCGGCGATCAACGCATCCGAGTGTGAGTCCACAGGTTCCCGGGCAATCTCCCGGTTCCAGGGATTGTCTGCCGGAAACGCCCGCTTCCCACGCAGCGAGGCATTCGGTCCCAGATCCGGCAGGCTCGGCGCCGCATGTATCGTCCCGGGGATGGCGCCTCCGAAAATGAGCGCCGCCGGTACAGTGAACCCGAACGCAAGAACGGCAGCCCGATTCGTTAGTCCCATTTTCAGTGCTCCTCTCCGGCGCGTCGTACGGCGCGGACGGCGGTTTGGCCGCGTGCGAACCCCACAACAAATCAGTTGCGGGCCCAGCGACGTCTGAGGTCACCCTGGACAGGTCGCGCCGCTTTCACGTTCGCGCCTTGCTCGAACGTATCCTGCTTCGCGCTTTGGCGGCCTCCCCGCTTACTTTCGGGGGGTCTTGGGGTGGACTACTTCCGGCGGCCGGGGTGGGTGCCACTGAGCGCAGGCCCAGGTTTCGCGCAACTTCCGGCCGCACCGCCGGAACGCTCTTGCAAAGGGGCGTGGTCACTGTTCCCTACACACGGGGGACTTGTGGCAGGAAAGCCGTGCTCACGAGACCGTGGCAGGCGCCGCGCGCCGGGAACAGCGCGCCCCGTGATGCATTGGAGACCAGTGGGGCACGGAACTGACCGGCTTCCCCGGTTACCTCCGGCTCCCCCTACGAGATTTCGAGGTCGCCGTGGCGCAGGAGGTCCAGCGTACGCACTCGCAGGCGGAAGCAGGCCCAGCACATGAACTGATTCAGCCCGAGCACCACCAGCATCACTCCCACGTCCTGCCACCCTGCCCGGTCGGCTGCCGCCCGGTCAATGAGGAGCGCCGAGCCGGCGAACGACGTGATCTGGAGTACGCCCAGCCCTGCTTCCCACCAGTCTTCCGCCGGCCACCGCCACGGCGGATCGCGCTGTGGCCGCACCACGCACCCCAGCGCCACCACGAAGAGCCAGAACACCGGCGCCAGAGTGGCGACGGAGAGGAACAGGAACGGCTTTCCCTGCCCGGCGTACCAGGTGGCGCCGACCAGGCCGAGGAGCCAGATCGGCGCGGCCGAGATGAACGAATAGAGCAGGGCGGCGTGCATGCGTCCCCGGAGCATCTCCACTGACCCGAGCGGGGTCAGAAAGAGAAGAGGGAGCGCGCCGCACCGTCGCTCCTGGGTCCAGACGTTGTAGGCTCGGACCGCCGCGAGAGTGTAGAGCAGCAGTGTGCCCAGCAGCGAGACGTACGCCAGACGACTCAGCAACTGGTCGAGAGGAGCCCCCGTCCGATGAGCAAGGTATGCCTGGAGTGCGAGAAAGGCCGCGACTCCGGCGCCGATGCGGAAAGACGTGGCTCGCATGGCGCCGTACCGGGTGTAGACACGGAGATCCTTCAGCAGCAGCGGGTTGTCCCATCGCCGTTCCGCCCAGCGGACTTCTCGCTGCGATCGGGGATCCTCGCGGGCCCCGCGCAGCAGCCACCGCGCGACCAGCAGAAACGCGGGAGGCCCGAGTAAAATGAGCGCCGCCACCCATCCTGGGATCGCAGAAACGCGCGAGCCCAGCAAGATTCCCACGATTGCGTAGTAGTGAACTGCGGCGGCAGCGGTACGAACGGGTGCCGCTCGGCGGGCAATGCCGAGGGACCCCGCGCGACTTCCAACAGTGTCCGCCGATCCCGCTTCGGCCTCGCCACGCGTTATCGGTTCGGCGTCGGGAGCACGTCCCGCGGAGTCCGGAACCGGGTCGGATGCGCCCAGCGCAGTCAGCACCGCCGCCGCCACGAGAATGACCGCGCACACCGCTCCCACCCTCCAGAGCGGCGTGATCTGTCCGAAAAACGGGATCGCCCGGCCCGGCGACCGAAACCCGCCGATTCCGACCCACAGCACCCATTGCAGGCCCGCCAGCGACACGAGTGCACCGCGGAGCAGCAGTTCAAGATCCAATGCCGCCCGCCGACCCGCGCCGCTGCGCAGTTCCCGGAGGCGCGACAGAGAGTCGGGCGGCAGCAGGAGCACCGTGAGAAACGAGACACAGCCCAGCGCGGCAATGGCTCCCAGCGCACCATGCGCTTCGGCCGGCGCGGCGCGGCCCAGTGCCGTGACGAGGACATGAACCGGGAGCCCCACTGCGAATGCCAGGCACATCAGGTAGGCGGGGAACGCGCACTGCGCCAGGAGGCGGCGTCCGGCGGGAATCGGGAGGAGCGACAGGCCCTCCAGCGTGCCTTGCCGGTACTCGGCGCCGAGGATGCGGTCGGCGCCATAGGCGCCGGCCAGCAGGCACGCCAGAGCGTGCGGCGCGCAGAGCAGTGCGAGCATCCACGGCACGAACGGTCCCCCTACCCCCCGCCCGGCCCGCAGCAGCACGAGCAGCCCGAACGCGGCGCCCATCAGGGAGGGCACGAGCACCACCAGGGCCTGAACAGGAAGTGGCCGGTGCTGTAGGCGGCGCAGTTCGCGCAGGAAGAAGGGATTCGCGGCTGGCATGGTAGGGCGAGCTGAAAGAGACACCTCTGGTTGTAAACGACAGAAGCGCACTCCGGTTGCTCTCCTTTCGAGGGGGATGGGAAACAGAAAGGCGTCGCCGGAGAGGGTAGAATGAGGCTCAGCACCGCATCATCTCCAGAACTAGCGCCGTTGCGCCGACTCTACAAAGTAGTGAGCGTTTGGGGATGCCCAGGGAGTGCTCCGGAACCGGAATGCCTCCTGGGGGGTCCGATTGGCAGCAAGTAGACGTCGGTTCGCGGGAGGGAAGCAATGGACCTCATGCAGCGCCTGGCGGAGTTCCGCTCCGCCGAAGAGAAGTTCCAGTGGCACGGCACGTTCGCTGACTACTTCGAGCTGGTCAAGGCGACTCCGGCGCTCACGCGTCTCTCTCACGGACGTGTGTTCGACATGATCATGGCGGCCGGCATGCAGCCGGGCGGCGATCACGAACCGCCCCGATATGAGTTCTTCACGGAAGAGCTCTTCGGCATGGAGAAACCCCTCCAGCAGGTGGTTGAGTACTTCCACTCCGCGGCGCAGCGCCTTGAGGTGCGCAAGCGTATCCTGTTGCTGATGGGACCCGTGGGCGGGGGCAAGAGCACGATCGTCAGCCTGCTCAAGCGGGGTCTGGAAGCGTACACGCGCACGGACTACGGGGCCGCGTACGCGATCGAGGGTTGCCCGATGCACGAGGACCCGATGCATCTCGTGCCCGATGCGCTCCGGGCGGACCTCAACCGCGAGTACAAGATTTACATTGAGGGAGACCTCTGCCCCCACTGCCGATTCTACGTCGATCGGGACGGCTCGGCAGTGGTGAACCACCCGTGGGGCAGAGACTTTCGTCGCCATGCCTTTGAGACGGTGCCGGTGCGTCGCATTCTGTTCAGCGAGCGCCATCGCATGGGGGTCGGGACCTTTACGCCCAGCGACCCCAAGAGTCAGGACATTGCCGAACTGGTCGGCGGCATTGATCTCTCCACCATTGGGGAAGTCGGCGTCGAGTCCGATCCGCGCGCCTATCGTTTCGACGGGGAATTGAACATCGCGAACCGCGGCTTGATGGAGTTCATCGAGATGCTGAAGTGCGATGAGAAGTTCCTCTATGTGCTGCTCACCCTGTCGCAGGAGCAGAACATCAAGACGGGCCGCTTCTCGATGATCTATGCGGATGAAGTCGTGGTTTCGCATACGAACGAGAACGAATACCAGGGATTTGTCGGCAACCGCAAGAGTGAGGCTCTCCAGGATCGAATCATCCTGGTGAAGGTCCCGTACAACCTACGGGTGAGCGACGAGGTGAAGATCTACGAGAAGTTGCTCTCACACAGTGATGCACTGCGCCACGTACACATCGCCCCGCACACGCTGCGCATTGCCAGCCTCTTCGCGGTCTTGACGCGGCTGACCCCGCCGAAGAAGGCGGGCATGACGCTCATGAAGAAGCTGAAGCTGTACGACGGGCAGGACGTGGAGAACTGCACGACCAAGGACGTGCGCGAACTGCAAGAGGAAGCCCCCCGCGAGGGAATGGATGGGATCAGCCCGCTCTACGTGATCAACCAGTTGTCGCGGGCGCTCATCCAGCAGGGGGCCACGTTCATCAGCCCGATCACGGCGCTGCGATCGCTCCGGGACGGCCTGGATCAGCACACGAGCATCAATCCGAAAGATCGCGAGCGCTACCTGAATTTGATTGATGAGGCGCGGCGCGAGTACGATGATGTCGCGAAGCTGGAAGTGCAGCGGGCGTTCGTATATTCCTTTGAGGAGAGCGCGCGCACCCTGCTGAACAACTACCTGGATCACGTTGAGGCGTTTTGCAACCGGCAAAAGGTCCGCGATCCGATCACGGACGACGAGGTTGACCCGGATGAGAAGCTCATGCGCTCGATCGAGGAGCAGATCGGCGTCACCGAAAACGCGAAGAAGACGTTCCGCGAGGAGATCCTGATTCGCATGGCGGCGATGGCGCGCAAGGGACTCAAGTTCGAGCACTCCAGCCACGAGCGCCTGCGCGAGGCGATCGAGAAGAAGCTCTTCGCGGACCTGAAGGATGTCGTGAAGATCACCACATCCACGCGCACGCCCGATGCCGAGCAACTCCGCAAGATCAATGACGTCGTGGATCGGTTGGTCACCAGCCACGGGTACACGACGGCTTCGGCCAACGAGTTGCTGCGCTATGTGGGAACTTTGCTCAATCGGTAGTACTGAACCGGAGGGGAACGGTGGCGGTAGCATCTGCTTCGCACGCCGACTGGTCGCTGCACCGTAAGGGCTACATTGACCAGCAGCGGCACCATGAGAAGGTCCGGGAGGCGATTCGCCAGAACCTCCCGGAGATTGTCAGCCGGGAGGACATCATCCTGTCGGACGGCAAGACCGTCGTCAAGGTCCCGATCCGCTCTCTCAACCAGTACAAGTTCCGTTTCGACCACAGCCAGGGGCAGAGAGTGGGGCAGGGCCGGGGGAAAACGAAGGTCGGCGACGTAGTGGGTCGCCAGCCTGCGGAGGGGCAAGGACCGGGGCAGGCCGGTGATCAACCGGGTGATGATTATTATGAAGCGGAAGTCAATCTCGATGAACTGGCGGCGCTGATCTTCGAGGATCTGCAGCTTCCGAATCTCGAGGAGAAACTGAATCAGCAGATCGAGGCCGAGGCGATTGACTTTAAGGACATCCGGCGAGCGGGTACACTCGCGAATCTGGACAAGCGCCGGACCATTCTCGAGAATATCAAACGCAATGCGATGCGGGGCGAGGCGCGCTTCGGCGGCATCCGCAGTGAAGACCTCCGCTTCAAGACCTGGGACCCGGAGATCCGGCACGAATCAAACGCCGTCGTGCTGGCGATGATGGACGTTTCGGGCTCGATGGGCGAGTTCGAAAAGTACGTTGCCCGCAGCTTCTACTTCTGGATGGTGCGCTTCCTACGCACGCGATACCAGAACGTCGAGATTGTCTTTATCGCACACCATACCGAGGCGAAAATCGTCTCCGAGACGGAGTTTTTCACGCGCGGCGAGAGCGGAGGCACGCGAGTGTCGAGCGCCTATCAACTCGCGTTGGAGACGATTCATCGCCGTTTTCCGCCCGCTGATTGGAATGTCTATCCGTTCCACTTTTCGGACGGGGACAACATGTTCAGCGACAACCGCCTCTGTGTGGAACTGGTTCGGCAGTTGCTGCGCGAATGCAATCTCTTCGGCTATGGACAGATTAAGGCTGGCTGGTATCCGGCGGGTACCTTGATGAGCGTGTACAGCCAGGAGATTCATCACGACAACTTCATCGCGGTGACGATCGAAGAAAAAGAAGACGTTTATCCCGCGCTTCGGAAGTTCTTTGCCCCGCGCGATGCGCTGCCCGCAGCACGCTGAGGACCCTATGAGCACGGAACTGGACATTCTGCGTCGAGCGATTGATGACATCTGGGAAGCATCGGCGTCTACGGGTCTGGACCCGTTCCCGATCCACTTCGAAATTGTGCCGGCGAGCGTGATGTATGAGATCGGCTCGTACGGTCTGCCCGGGCGCTTTTCGCACTGGACACACGGCAAGGCGTTCCATCAGATGAAGACCATGTATGACTATGGTCTTTCCAAAATCTATGAGCTGATCATCAATACGAACCCGGCCCAGGCGTTCCTCATGGAAGGGAACAGTCTGATTCAGAACAAGCTGGTCATCGCCCACGTAATCGGGCATTCCGACTTCTTCAAGTGCAACACGTATTTCCAGCACACAACCCGGCAGATGGCGGAGACGGCAGGCGTCACTGCGGAGCGGATCCGGGCGTACGAGTTCCAACATGGGCAGCAGGCAGTCGAGGAGTTCCTGGATGCGGTGCTCTCGATTCACGAGCACATTGATCCGAACCTGCGGGTGCGGCGCCCGCGCCCGGTGAATCCCCGAGAGCGCGTGCGGCCCACCGGTACCGAATTCGACGACCTCTGGCTGCTGCGCAAGCAGGATGAGCAGCCGGTGGCGCCCGTGGGGCATCGGATTCCGGAAGAACCGGAGAAGGACCTCTTGCTGTTCTTGCTGGAGCATTCCCCGGAACTGGAGGATTGGCAGCGGGATATCGTGAATGTCGTGCGGGAAGAGATGCTCTATTTCCTCCCCCAGATGCAGACGAAGACGATGAATGAAGGTTGGGCTTCCTACTGGCACAGCCGCATTCTGCGCGAGATGGACCTGACGGCGGAAGAGCACATCGAGTTCACCCGCCTGCATGCGAGCGTGCTGTCCCCCTCACCGCGCGGTACGGGCATCAACCCGTACTACGTCGGCTTCCGGATGTTTGAGGACATCGAGCGTCGCTGGAACGGCAATCTGACGGAAGAGGAACGGCGCGAGTATGCGCGCGACAACCACGGCAAGGAGTGGGTGCACCGGAACGCGGGCCGCGCCAAGATGTTCGAAGTGCGGGAATTGGAAAACGATGTGTCATTCCTGCGCAATTACCTGACCCGGCAGCTCGTCGAAGACCTCGACCTGTACCTGTATCGCAAGGAAGGCGACGAGTGGGTAGTGGTCGAGAAGGATTGGCGCAAGATTCGGGACGCCATGGTGGGGAGCATGACCAATTTCGGGTTTCCGTACATCACCGTAGTGGACGGGGACTATCACCGGGCGCGTGAGCTGTACCTGAAGCACGAGGACGACGGGCGGGCGCTGGATCACCCGTACGCCCGGCACACGCTGCGCCACGTGTACCGGCTCTGGGGTCGTCCGGTCCATCTGGAGACCGTCACCGAAGGACAGCGCGTGGTGTGGACCTACGACGGCAAAGCTGACCTGATCGCGCCCTACCGCGCCGCAGCCTGACCGGGGGCGGGCGATGGGCCGCCCGGATCATCGTTGCGGGCCGGGGCGCCCGCCGCCGGCTGTCCCTGAGGGCGTTTCCGCCCTCAGGATGTCCGACTCGTCCAGCTCGGCGAGGTCTTCGACCAGCCCGATCAGGCTGCCGAGATCCGCTTCGGGAGGGTCCTCGTCGGCGTCGGTCGCGACGGCTTCGCCGGCAGCGATCCAGGGCCGCTGGACCACGCGCAGCCCGACCTCACTCCGCTCCATCTCAAACCCGGATTTGTGGGCAGCCAGGGTGGGACTGTGGGTGGAGAGAAAGAGCTGTCGGGGTCCGACGCCCGCCTGCACCACCTTCCGGATCACTCCCAGCAGCCGCCGCTGGAAATCGGGAGAGAGCTTCCACTCCGGTTCTTCCAGCAGCAGGCCGGGCTCGAACGCCAGTACGAGTTGGGCGACCAACCCGGCCAGTCGCTGCACGCCCGTCCCGACACGCGCGAGCGGTGTCACGCTGGCTTCGTGGATCCAGAGCACGTCCGCCTGTCCGGTCTTCCGATCGAATGTGGTTTCCCAACCGCCCGGCCCCAGTTCCTGCGTGAACACCGGGGACAGCTCTGCGAACAGAGCCCAACGCCGTCGTGTGTCCGGGTCCAGCGACTGTCGCGCGTCGAAGAGCGCGTCGCGGAGGGTCTGCGGAAAGGGTTCGGCGTTTGCTCCGATCAGCCGGCACGGCATGATCGGGTTCTCCTGCTGAAACGGGCGCGCATCGGCGAGGAGGCGCCGCAGTTGTTGCCCGAACGTCACCTGTTGCCCGTCACGGGCGCGATCCATCGCAGCCACATCCTGGTCGTTCAGCGCCCAACTGGCGATGCGGAGTTCCAGCGCCCGATTGATCAGGCCGAACTCGAGTACCGTCCGCACCTTCTCGCACGGCAACTCGGGGAAGAGGCCGTACTTGTCGAGATCGCGCGTGCTGATTTCCCAGGTCACGTCATAGCGGATGGGGCGGGCCGAATGCCAGTGGAAGGCAGTGTGCTGAAACGGCGCCAGGTCTCCGTCAGACCACTCCATGTTCTGTGGCTGAGTGCGAGTGACCGACTCTCCCGACCCGAGGAGCGCGAAGTAGAGGGCGATGGATTGCAGGAAGCTGGATTTGCCGATCTGGTTCGGACCATACACGGCGTTCACCGTGTCCACGGGGGACATGGTGATCGGTTCGTCAAAGTGCGCGAAGCCGTGGACGGTGAAGGACCGGATTTGCATGATCTGTGACCTGGGAGGAGGACGCTGAGAGAGTGTTCCGCCGGATTGTCGGCGGTCCCGAGATAAGATTCTCTTCAGCTATGCCGGATCATCCTCCTTCCCGTTCCACCGCTTCCCTCACGGTTGCCATCACCGGCGCCAGCGGAGCCCTCTATGCGACGCGTTTCCTTGCGCGGGCGGTGCGGGTGTTCGATCCGCTCTATCTTACGCTCTCGGCGCCGGCCCTGCGGGTGGCCCGCGAGGAACTGGGCCTGGACCTCTCGCTCGAACGGTTTCGGCCCGAAGACCTGCTGCCGGGGGTTGCCGGTGCGGAACGCATCCGGTACTATCACAAGCTGGACTTCGACGCACCGTTTGCGAGCGGCTCGGCGGCGCCGGACGCGATGGTGGTGGTGCCCTGCTCGATGGGAACGCTGGCACGCATCGTGGCCGGCACCTCCGACGATCTGATTCACCGCGCCGCCGACGTGATGTTGAAGGAACGACGGAAGCTGATTCTGGTCACGCGGGAGACGCCGTTGAGCCTCATTCACGCCAGAAACATCCTGGCGGCCACGGAGGCGGGCGCTGTGGTGCTTCCGGCTGCGCCGGGACTGTACCACCGGCCGCAGACCGTCGAGGAGATGGTGGACTTCGTCGTGTTTCGGGTCCTGGATCAACTCGGGGTGCGGGATCCGGCGGCGCGGCGGTGGCAGGTTTCGGCGGAGGACGCATCGTGACCGGGAAGATCTCGTCCGCCGCCCCGGCGTCGGAACCGGAGGCGCCGGGGCGGCCGGCCGGCGTGTGGGGGAAGCTGCGCGTCATCCTCGAGATGATCAAGTTCGAGCACACGCTGTTCGCGCTCCCGTTCGCGCTCATGGCGACCTTACTGGCAGCCGGCGGCGTCCCGGAACTGCGCGTGCTGTTCTGGATCCTCGTCGCGATGGTAGGCGCCCGCAGCGCCGCGATGGCCTTCAACCGGCTTGCAGATCAGCGCTATGACGCGCTGAATCCGCGCACCGCGGCGCGCGCCCTGCCGGCCGGACAACTCACCCCGGCGCAGGTCTGGGTGTTTGTGGGTTGCACCGTCCTACTGTTTGTGCTCGCCGCGTGGATGCTGAATCCTCTGGCTGGCGCGCTGGCTCCCGTGGCGCTCGCGATTGTGCTGGGTTATTCCTACACCAAGCGGTTCACGCCGTTCTGCCACCTCGTCCTCGGGCTCGCGCTCGGGATCGCGCCGTCCGCGGCGTGGATTGCCGTGCGGGGCAGCCTCGGCTGGCCCGCAACGCTGCTTTCGGCGGCGGTGCTGTTGTGGGCGGGGGGGTTTGACATCCTGTATTCCTGCCAGGATGTCGAATTCGATCGGCAGCAGGGGCTGCATTCCATCCCTTCGCGCATCGGTATCCCGGCGGCTCTGCGTGTGAGCCGGGTGATGCATACCGTGGTGGTGCTGCTGCTCCTGCTGCTGCCGTCGGTCGTTTCGCTGGGGGGCGTGTACCTGGCAGGCGTGGCGGTGGTGACGGCCCTGCTGGCCTATGAGCACAGCCTGGTGCGCGCCGACGACCTGTCGCGCGTGAATGCCGCATTCTTCACGGTGAACGGCTTTGTGAGCATCAGCCTGTTCGTCTTCACTGCCCTGGACGTCTTCCTTCGCCGAAGATAGGAAATACAGAGAGAGGGAACAATCAGTGCCGACCGGCGAAGAGTGGCGAACGACGTGGAGCGTCCGTCCGCCATTTTCCACTTCCTCTCGTCAACACCCGACACCCGACACCCGACACCCGACACCCGACACCCGACACCCGACACCCGACACCCTATCCGTTCGCTGAAAGGAGCTGGATGAGCATCGAGTTTTACACCGACGGGGCGTGCCTGGGCAACGGGAAGCGTCCTGAGGGCGGGAAGATGGGGGCCGGCATCATCGCCCGCTCCGCCGGATTTCACCGGGAGTGGGCCATCCCGTTGGGCCTGGGCACGAACCAGCAGGCCGAACTGCTGGCGGTCCAGCACGCGCTGGAGAAGATCCGGGACCGTGCTTCGGCCGACGTCCTGGTCTATACAGACAGTGCGTACGCCATCGGGTGCCTGACGCAAAACTGGAAGATTCAAGCCAACCGGGAGTTGGTGGCCGGGGTGAGGGGTCTTGCGCGGGAGTGCCGCTCGTTCCGCATGGCTAAGGTGGCGGGGCACGCCGGTGATGCCAACAACGAACGTGCAGACGAACTTGCACGCCGTGCCGCCATCACCGGCGAGTACCACGCTTCGGCTCAGGCCGCGACTTCGGACTCTTCCTCGTCTTCCTCGTAGAGGCTCTCGCCGCGGTGCAGGCGGAGGGCGATCTGCGCGGTCTGGAGCTGGGCCCGTTGGGTCGGTGAGTGCGCGGCCAGATAGCGGGCGACGGCGATGAGGATTTGCGCCTCTTCAGGCCGGCCGCTCCACTCCTGGGATTGCCGGATGCCTGCCTCGACCATCTGGAAAGTGTGGAAGTCCGCATCCTCACGGACGGTTGCCAGGGTCAGGGTGTCGTACAGCGCCGGGAGTGGGTGTCCGAGTTGCAGGTAGCGGGCGATGGCCCGGGCGGCCGCGTCCACCCGCTGCTGCTGGTCCAGCGCATCCAGGAACCGGCGCAGCAGTTCCGCCGGGTCGGACGGTTCCCCGTCCAGGCTGTCCCGCTCCCCGGGCATCCGCGCCGGGGGCATGTTCAGGAAGCGATCGAGGAACACCGACATTGCCCCGTGGAGCACGCCGCGGACCAGTTCCGGATGCGGGCAGCGGGCGAGCGCTCGGTGGAGTGCGTGGCAGTAGGTGAAGGTATGGAGCGCGGTGATCCAGTCGCCGAACTCGTTGGACGTGCCGAACCGCCCCACGCGCATCGCGGCGGCGTACGCCAGGGAGCGCGACAACTGGACCGGGGCAGCCCCGTCACGTACTGCGTTGCGCAGCGCCTCAAGGATCGCGAGCGGGTCATCCCCGAGGATCTTGTCCCCCAGGGCGCGTTCGCCGGCCCAGGTCTTGCCGGCGCCCTCACGGAACAGGTCCGGCAGCGAGTCGGACAGTTCGCGGATGTGCGGCACCAGGTCAATGGGATGCCGCCACGCGTTCATCTCCTCACCGCCCCGCGCGGCCACGACCTGCGCCATCACGGTGGGCAGGACGGCTTCCGCGTGGTCCCAGCCGATCAGGTCAAGAACCTCGAACGCTTTGTTGCAGAAGTCCAGCGCATGGCCGGTGTCTGCATAGAAGCGTTCGGTCGCAGCGGTGAACACCAGGCGGGTGAGATCCTCGGGGGAGGCGCCGCTGTGGATCGCCGTCAGCAGGGTGCGCTCGGCTCCATCCCGATGGCGCACGGTCGTCCAGGTGCGCAGCCACCGCATGAGCGTCTCATCGTCCAGCGCGTCCGTTTCCAGGGGGTAGCGGCTCCGTCGTGCCGGCATCCCGGCGCAGTCGTTCGCGACCCGGCGAGACCCCTGGTACAGAGCCAGGTACGCTGCCTCCTCTCCCAGCAGCGGTACCAGATTCGCCATCGCCGTGAGTATGGTCAAACCGCTCGCCCAGCCGTCGCGGTAGCGTACGCCGAACAGCGTAATCTGCCGCACGATCGCCCGGTAGTCGGTTCCGAGGCGCAAGAGACCCAGGATGGATTTCGCCTGGATCAGCGAGATGTTCTGCTCCATGCCTTCGCGCAAGCGGCGGCTGTGCTGCTCGAACGGATCGCCCTGCCGCGGGAGCGAGCGCACGAAGACCTGGTCGTCGCGCACCTCGACGTCGTACGCCGGCACATCGTCCGCAAACAGATCGAACGTGCAGCCGCTGCAGAGATCGAAGCGGGCATAATGCCAGTAGCACGTCAGAATCCCGTCCTGCACTGTCCCCTTGTGCAGCGGGAAGCCCAGGTGCGGGCATCGGTTGTCCACTGCCGAGACCTTGCCGTCGTGGGCATAGACCGCAATGGGCCGGTCTTCCCCCTTGATGACTTTCGTTCCCTGGGTGCGCAACTGTTCCAGGGTGCCGACGGGCAGCCAGTCTCCACCGTTCGTGCTCATGGTGGTCCGTCCTCCTCTACTGTGACGTCGTTGTCAGGGAACCGTAACACACCCGGGGTCGCGAGGGGTCTGTGAAGCACTTCACACCGCACAGAGCCGTGGCGGGTGTTCCTGTGGGCGTAGAGCGCGGAATCCACGCTCGCAGGCGGCGCGTGATTTGACCCGTCGCAGTGGCGCGGCTATACTCCGCTGAGGCCGACGTCTCGCGGCCGATCCGTCCCACAATTCACCCATGACTGCTCGCGAACGTTGGCTCCTTGCCGGCCTGGTGTTGGTATCCGTCCTGCTGGTCTCGCTCGGCTTCTGGCAGCACGTGCGTTTTGCCGATGCCGAACAAGCCGCGCGCCGGCTGGTGATGCTCGAGGGACGGATCGAGCGCGGGCCCGAGAGTGCGGTGGTGCTGTTGAAGCAGGCGCAGCCGGAGCTGCGCCGCCATTTCTTTCGGGGGGAGTTCCCGGCGGCGCTCCGGCGCATGGAGGCCCTGGATGAGGAGCAGGACACCGGCGAAGAACCCGCTCCCACCGGGAAGGCGTTGAGCGCGGAACGGCTCTGGCCGGCAGGATCCCCTGCCCGAAAACGTGCGAAGGTGCTGCTCCTCGCCGTGACCCAGAAACAGCGGGCCGGATACGATCTCGAACAGGTCCAGGATGCGCTGGTGCGGATGGCGGCGGCGGCGCGCGGCGGGAAGAAAGACGTGGCCCTTGCCGCCTTCTCCGACGCGGAGCGACTGCTGGGGGCGGCGCGTCTCCGGCCCGGCTTCCGGACCGCAGGTGCGCGCTCCGACGAGACGCCGCAGGCCGTCGTCGCCGGGGGGCTGCCGCAGCAGTTCCGCGGTGCCGCGCCGGACCTCCAGGTGCCGCGCATGATCCAGCTCTTCCGGTCCGGGCTCCCGATGCTGCGGGAACGCGCCGTCACTCCGGAACAGCGCCGGTTCCTGGATCGCCTTGCTCCGTTTGTTGACGATCTGGATCGGGCGTACCGGGCAGGGAAGGATGTGCTGCGGCTTGCGCCTCTTCTCCAGGGACTCGGGGCTGCAGTCCAGCAGGAAGACCTTCGTACCGCGCACCGGCTCCTTGCCGAAGCGCAGGCGGCGCTCCCGGGCCTGCCGCGGCGAGTGGAGGGAGCAGATACCCCTCCGGGGCTGGGGCGTCCGGGGGCGCCATCCGCGCCCTCCGCCCGTGCTGCCGGTCCCGGTGCCGCCGTAGCCCTCACCCGACCGCCGGCAGGCTTGCCCGCTGCCGGGGGACCTACTGCCGGGGGGCCGCCGGTGGCCCTGGTCCTCGCCACGCTTGACCGGCTGCGCGCCCTCCCCGAAGCCGAGTACCGCATCCAGCGCGAACAGGTGGGCGGGTTCATTTCCCGCGCGCTCGCGGCCCGTGCGGCAGTCCCTCCGGGTGCGTCCCCCGGGGGCGCACCGGCCGGCACCGCCGCACCGATCGTTGCCCCGCCCGGCCCCCCCGCGGCGCCGGTCGTCTCCCCCGGCGTGCTTCCCCCGCGCCCGGCGCCGCCGGAAGCGATCGGGGACGCGCTCCGGCTGCATCTCGGATCTCGGGGCGAGATTGCCGGAGTGCGCCTGGGCGCCCGCGACCTGTCGCGCGGAGCCGACGCGGGAGGCTGGATGCTCGTTGCGGGCGACCGCACGCTCCCCGTGGGTACGCCGCTCCGTCGTGTGGGGGAGACGCTCGTCCAGGAAGCACGAGGGCCGGAAGGATCGCTGGTGCTCACTTATCGTGCCGAAGCGAATGGAGTGCGCATTGACATTGAGGCGGGCCGCAGTGCCGCCGGAGACCCGCGCACGCTGCGTCTCCGTCTGCCGCTCCGCACCGCGGGCTGGCGCGCAGGCGCGGATTCCGCGTCCTCCCTGCTCGGCGCAGACGAGGCCCGCCGCGTGGACGGGGGCCCCACGCCGCTGGATCTGCTGTTGACCGGACCCGGCCGGGGCCTGCGCATCCAGGCGGACGGGACATCGCTCCTGCTGCTGGAACCGGGTGCGGACCGTGTGCAGTTGGACCTGCCCCTCCCCGGCGCGGCCGGCGAAAGCCGCTGGACCGTGCGTCTGACCGCTCTCGTTCCTTGAGCTCTACAGCCCCTGTCCCGGCGGGAAAAGCTCGAAGGTGCCGTACTGCGTGCTCTGGTCACCGCTCCGGTACCACATCCCGAGCAGCGCCACCCGCCCCGTTTTCGGGTCGCGCCACTTCGCGTCGTAGGCACTCGTCGGGCCTTCGCTCACGCTGATGGCGATCCATTGCCGCTGCCCGGCCTGCTGGAACTCCACCGGCGCCTTTTTCCAGCCCAGCCGGGCGAGTTCCCGGTCGTAATACTCGACCGCCGCCAGGGACTGGAACGGGACCGCCAGGCGGAAATCAGCATTCCGCTCGGTGGGGAGATCCTCCACGCGAGTGGCGAAGGGTGTGCCGGGGGGCGCCGGCGGGGCATACGGCAGTGCCGACGCAGCCCCTTTTGGGCTGCATCCCCCGGCCGCGAGGACCAGAACGCAGCCGGCAATCGCCCCCATCAGCGCCCGCAGGGGAAGGTGCGGATGGGCCGCACGTTTGGAATCGGAGTTCTGCATGATTCTGGTTCTGGCAGCGAGGGCGAGGTTCGTGAGGGATGCCTGCGCCGCGAGGACGCAGGGGGGCGGACGAGCGGAGCGGTCCGTTGCGATTCGGTGCGGTGCACACCGACTGTCTCACCGCAAGGGGCGCCGAGGGACGCAGGGGCGATGGGGCGGGCAATTCATCTGCTGCGTCCCTCGGCGTCCTCGGCGGCACTCGAATCAGGGGCTGATCCGCCGGCTGTCGTCCGGTGTTCTCCTAATGGCGGAAGTGGCGGGCGCCGGTGAATACCATCGCCACACCGCAGCGATTGCACACCGCGATAGTGTCCTCGTCCCGCTTCGCGCCGCCGGGCTGGATGATGGCGCGCACGCCCGCCGCTGCGAGCGACTCGGGACCGTCCGGCATCGGGAAGAAGGCATCGCTCGCGCAGACGGCGCCTTCGGCTCGGTGTCCGGCCATCTGCACGGCCAGGGCGCTACTCTGCGCGCGATTGGTCTGTCCCCCGCCGGCGCCGATCAGTTGTCCGTCCTTCGCGAGCACCACCGCGTTCGACTTCACGTGGCGGACCACCTTCCAGGCAAACCGGAGGTCGGCGAGTTCCGCCTCGGAGGGCGCGCGCTCGGTCACGACCTGGAGACCGTCCGGTCCCGGATCGCGCAGATCTCGTTCCTGGACGAGGACGCCCCCGACGATCCACTGGAGATCCAGGCCGGATCGCCCGTGCGCGCCGGAGCGCAGCTCGGCGAAGGAGGGCAGGGGGTCAATCTCCATCAGACGGACGTTTTCGCCCCAGATCTTGCGCGTCCGGAACAGGTCGAGGGCGGCGTCGGAGAAGCCCGGCGCGATGATGCATTCGTAAAAACTCTGCGGGGCGATGATCTCGCGGGCCGTGTCGGCGTCAATGGGGCGATTGCAGGCGATGATGCCGCCGAAACGAGAGCCGGGCGGATTGAACGGGGGCAGTTCCCCGTCCCGTGCGCGGCAGTAGGCCTCGACCAGGGTGTTGCCCACCGCGCAGCCGCAGGGGTTCGTGTGCTTGATGATGCTGCACGCGGGGCGATCGAACTCTTTCACGAGTTCCAGCGCGGCGTCCAGGTCCAGATAGTTGATGAACGAGAGTTCCTTGCCGTGCAATTGGCGGGCGTTCGCCGCCGAGGGCTCCCGCTGTGTGGGGTCACGGTAGAACGCTGCCTGTTGGTGGGGGTTCTCCCCATAGCGGAGCACCTGCGCCCGGTTGAGCACGAGCGCGAAGGGATCGGGCACGCGCTCGGCGTCGCCGGCCTGTGCGGCCAGATACCCGGCGATTGCGGCGTCGTACGCGGCGGTGTGAGCAAACGCCTGCCGGGCGAGCCGGGTGCGTGTGCCCGGCAGGGTGGCGCCATCGTTCGCCTGCATCTCGGCCAGGATGGCGGGGTAGTCCGCGGGCGCCGTGACCACCGTGACGAACGGGTGGTTCTTGGCGGCCGAACGGAGCATGGAGGGCCCGCCGATGTCAATGTTCTCGATGGCGTCGGCGACCGTGCAGTCGGGGCGGGCGACCGTGGCTTCGAAGGGATAGAGGTTGACGACCACCAGGTCAATCGGGCGGTAGCCCTGACCGGACAGTTGCTCCATGTGCTCGGCGCTGGAGCGCAGCGCGAGGATGCCTCCATGAATCGCCGGGTGCAATGTCTTGACCCGCCCCTCCATCATCTCCGGGAAGCCGGTGGCCTGTTCGACCGGGGTGACGGGCACTCCGGCGTCCCGCAGCGTGCGGGCAGTCCCGCCGGTCGAAAGGACTTCCACCCCCAGGCTGTGGAGCCCACGGGCCAACTCCACGATTCCGGTCTTGTCGGACACACTCAGAAGGGCACGCTGGATCCTGGACAAGGCAATCCCTCACCGCGGGGCACGCGGTCTCGACGGCCGGGCAGGCCTGGAGCCCGGCCGGTGGAATGATACCCGATCCGCCGGACGGAGACCGGATCGGGTCGGGCGCGCGGGATCAGATCCGGCGGTGGTATACCCACCACTCGATCCCCAGCACGGCGAGGCCGAGGAGGAGGAGCCAGCGCCAGAGTTCCTGGTGTGTGCGCGCGGAGCCGGTGCCGGCCAGCACCGGGCGGTTGCCGAACTGGATCCGGTCCTGCGGCTGCGTGGCGGATTCATCCCGGCTGAGGAGGTTCACGGCGAATTGCGCGCGGTAATTGCGCCCCTCGGCCGTGTAGATTCCGCGTTCCTCGGTGCCGGCGGCGTAGGCGATGCGGCCGTCCGGGCGCACGATCTGCTTTTGCCCCGAGGGGGAGGTCACGGTGATCTCCGATATCCCGGGGCGAACTTCGAGTGACGCCGTCTGCCCGGTGCGTAGTTGCAGTCCCTCAGTGCGGCCGGGACGGGCCGCGAGCCACTGCGCCATGTTGTTGAAGAAGATCGGAAATGCCACCCGCAGGGGAAACTCGGTCCGGAGCAGCGGGAATCCCACGTACGCGCTCTTGAACCCCTCGTGCTCGCCGACCGCCACTGCCACCCCGCTCTCGTGCTCGGCAAGCTGCGTGCCCCACGGTTTGAGTTCGGCGGACAGCGCCTCCGGCAGGCGCAACTGGGAGAGTTTCACGTAGCGCATGGCGGGATGCACGCGGTCCCAGTCCAGGATGGAAGCTTCGGTGATCTTGCGCCGGATGGTGACGGGGGCGGTGGGACCGGCGCAGTTGATGTAGAGGTGATTCCCGGCGGGCGGCGCCTTGGGGCCGACGTTCTCGAACACCACCACGTCAAAACCGCTCTGTCCGGTGTAGCCGGAGGGCGAAATGGTCGAAACCTTGACGTGGGGATCGAGATTGAGCGCGCGCTCGAGGTAGAGGTCCCCGTCGGTGACGAGGAGCACGCGGAGGTCCTGCCGTACCGAGAGTTGGGAGTAGGCAATGTTGTCCACTTCCAGGTCGTCCTGGAGGTCCAGTTTCGCCTGGAGGATCCCGGATGCTTCCTTCAGGTTGCCAAAGACCTCGGCCTTTTCGCTGTACCCCAGCGTCTTGTCGGCCGCCGGCAGCTCCAGAGGACGGACGTCAATGAGCACTTCGTTCCGATAGAACTCAATGTTCGTCTTCTTCGCGCTCGGACTGTAGTTGCGGACCGCCACAAACATCTGGTAGTCCGCAGTCTCCCGGAATGCCCGGCGGACATCCAGCGCTACGATTCCGACGTTTTCTGACCGCTGCCCGAGTTTGACGAACTGCACCTCCGACCCGCGCAGGTCCACATCTTCCAGGGGAGGGAAGGCGCCGTCGGAGAGCACGAAAATCCGGTGCCCGCTCAGGGCCATGCCGACCGTCTCCGGACTCGACTCGCGGGCGCCTGCTCCGGAGAGGGATGCGGCCAGGAGGAGCGCATCACGGAGGTGTGTGGTGGTATCGGCGGGTCGCGCGTCCCGGAGGGCGCGGCGCAGCAGATTCCGGTCGCGGGTAAACGGGGTCAGTCGCTGCGTGTGGCTGGTGGCGAGCAGAAGCATCATCCGGTCGCCTCCGCGCATGCGGCCGATCATGCGTTCGGCCGTGGCGCGGGCCGCATCGAAACGTGTCCCGCCGGCATCGCGGCTCTGCATGCTGGCGGAGCCGTCCAGGATTACGACGACGTGGCTGCCGCCCAACGACGAGACCACGGCGGCGGGGCGAGCGAGCGCGAAGACTGCCAGCGCCGCAATCAACAACTGGAGGAACAACAGGAGGTTCTTCCGCAGCTTCTGGAAGGGTGCGTTCGCCTGCATGTCCTTCACCAGATGGCTCCAGAGCAGGACGCTGCTGACGACTACCTCCCGCCGCTTCAGCTTCAGGAGGTAGAAGAAGATGATGACCGGGAAGAGCAATCCCAGCCAGGCCAGATTCCAGGGCGAGAAGAACGCCATCGGTTTCCTCGGATCGGGGGAACTGACCGGCTGCAGAACCTCGGCATCCAATCATTGAGGACGGACGAAACGGTCAGATGGTTACGTCCACGGCACGGGAGGCGAGTCCCGCAGCTTGTTCACCGGGGGAGGGGGGATGTCCTACCGGGACCCCCCCTCCCCGTGTGGTCAGACCAGCTCGGTGGGGCGCGAGACGATCTGCAAGAGATTGCCCTCCGGGTCGTGGAAGAAGGCAATCTGCCCTCCGCCGGCGGCCGGTCCCGGGGGCATCAGCCCCAGCACGCGGCCGGCGGCGGCGTGCTCCTGCAGCGCCGCATAGGCCGCGTCGAAGTCCCGGACCCGGATGGCGATGTGCCGGATGCCGGGGTCCAGCGGCTGGTGCGCCACTACCTTCTCCCCGTTGTCCGGCATGATCTCCAGCACGCCGTACATGTCGCCGCCCACCAGGCAGGTGGGCGGCGTCTTGCCGTTGTCGAAGAGGATGCGCATGCCGAGCACATCGCAATACCACTGTGCCAGTCCGGCCGAGTCTTTCGCCGCGATCGCGACATGGTCTACGCCAGCAGTCATGGGGTCTCCTTGGGGCGCTGTCCCGTGTCTCCCACGGGAGCGCGGTCATTCCTCACGGTGGTGGATTTCCACGCGCATGAGGTCCCGGGCAATCCGGGTGTTCGGAAAGATGGCCCGCGCCTGGGCCAGAAGGGGGTTGACATCCTGGTAGCGGGGCGAGAGGTGAGTGATGACCAGTTGCCGCACGCCCGCCTCCGCCGCCACCTGGGCCGCATCGGCGACGGTGGAGTGGCCCTTGCGGTGCGCTTCATGCGTCATCGTGGCGTCAAACGTGCCTTCGTAGATCAGGAGGTCGGCGCCGCGGGCGAGTTGCACAGCAGCATCGCAGGGGCGCGTATCCGTGCAGTACGCCAGGACCGCGCCGGGCCGGGGCGGGCCCAGCACCTCGGATGCGTGCACGAGAGTCCCATCGGCCAGCGTCACCGTTTCCCCGCGCTGGAGGCAGCCGTAGAGCGGACCGGGCGGGACCCCCCTGGCCCGGGCGGTCGTGAGATCGAAGCGGCCGGGCCGGGGGCGTTCCTCCAGGCGAAAACCGAGGCAGAAGACCCGGTGATCGAGTGGAGCGGCGTGGAGTGAGTAGGTCGCAGTTTCGCGGAGCAGGCACAGGCCCCCCTCCTCGCGGAGGTTGAGCCGGTAGCCGAACTGCGTTTGCAGCGCCCGCTTGCATCCACGCACATATTCTCCCAGCCCGGGCGGGCCGAAGAGGTCCAGCGGTTCCGCGCGATCCGCCATCTGCAGCGACATCAGCAGTCCCATCAGGCCCGTGACGTGATCGCCGTGCATGTGTGAGATGGCGATGGCGGAGAGGGGGGCAAATCCGAGCCCGGCGCGCCGGTACTGAATCTGGGCCGCTTCCCCGCAGTCGAACAGAAACAGCTCCCCCTGGCGCTGCACCGCCACCGCGGCGAGATTGCGCTCCAGAGACGGGACCCCGCTTCCGGTTCCGAGAAAGGTGATGGTAAACGCCGGCGCCGCCAATTTCCGTGCTCGTTTCTTGCCGTTCGGCCGGGCGAAATCATACCATGCTCCCGAGATGCGGAGAAAGAATCCTCAGATCGAGTTCCACACAGCGTGCGGACATGTCGTCTATGGGGACCGCCTGCACTTCCGCGTGCGGCCCCCGCCAGGACGCCTCTCCGCATCAAGAGAGTCTCGCGACCACGCAGAAAGCGCCGCACCGACCGATGTAGCGTCTCCGAACTCCGTTTCGGAGGTCCCCGACCACGGCGCGACCCGCTCCGACCCGAAGTTCGGAGACGCTACATCGACGCGCGGCCCTGGCCCAGCGCGCAGGACCCAAAATGAGCCCCCACGCCCTCCTCCCACCCACCCGAGCCACGCCGGGTGCCCCCTGGGCGTAGCAAGTGGACCCACCCCACGCCACGCCCCCATATGCGCTAACTTTGGGCCCTCGTGGGGATGACGGGTCGGCACGATCACACCCTCAGATCCCCTCGGCGCTAACCTACTGCCGCGCCGGGGGCCTCGGTCTGGGTCGGCGGCGGCACCGGGGCGGCGAAGTCCCCCCAC
>SXGS01121499.1_pt1 | contig 24425 bp, 24 predicted proteins | sample 3174681 | NCBI WGS metagenome assembly SXGS01 (sample SAMN11356861, study PRJNA531348) | freshwater metagenome | isolation source: freshwater sample F1-80 | place: China: Fuxian Lake, Yuxi | collected 2017-12-25
CAATTAATCTCAATACCGTTCAACGAACGTGGGATAAGCTTCCAGCTTGTCAACCTGTAGCGGAGTTTCGCCATTGCTTGCACAAGATATTGACAAGCTGGAAGCTTATCCCACGTTCGTTGAACGGTATTGCAATTAATCTCATGAAGGATATAAAAATTGCAATGCGAAATTTGTTGTGTACGATGCTTCGTTTCCTGTGGCTGTACGCTGCGATTCCTTATCTGGCAGTGACCATCATTTTTGCTGTGCTGCAGCGCAAGCTGATGTATCAACCGACGACTGCCAAAAACTTGTCAACCACAGCTTGCAATCTGCCGCCAGAGTCGGCCAGAGACATCGTCATCACAGCCGCAGATGGTGTTAAGCTTAAGGGCTGGCTAATTTTCGCAAGCCCACTCGAACCTGGTGGTGGAGTACAGCTACAACGCAATTTGGTACTCTATTTTCCTGGTAACGCTGGTAATCGGTTCCAACGGCTGGATGACTTGCGCGAGATTGCTGGACTTGGCTTTGATGTCTTGATCGCCGACTATCGAGGTTATGGCGATAGCGAAGGTCGGCCTAGCCAATCGGCCCTGCAGTCTGACGCTCGACTGGTGTGGCAGTACGCGTGCACCCAGTTGAATTATGCTCCCCAGAGAATCGTGATTTTCGGTGAATCGCTCGGAGGTGCAGTGGCGTTATCGCTTTGCCCGCACGACTCTAGTCATCATCCTCGCCCGGCGGCAGTCTTGCTTAATTCGACCTTCGCGAAAATGTCCGATGTTGTAGCGTGGCATTATCCTTGGTTTCCGTTCCGGTACTTGTTACTGGATCGATGGCCTTCGGTAGATTGCATGTGTCAAACGCAAATTCCTGTCGTCATTTTTCATGGTACTGCCGACGAGATCGTGCCGTATTCGCAAGCACAAAAACTGGCTGCCGCATCTCCTCTGGCTCGCTTGATCAAGATCGAAGGAGGTTCACATAACGGACTTCCGTTCGACCATCTGCGCACCGAACTGTTGCGTTTGCGAACACCATAAGACGATCCGTACTTTCGATGTCAGCGGTCTGACTACTGCTGTCTGCAATTCGATCAACCGATGCGTCTTCTGATCACCAACATTACCAGCAACGGTACAACAACACTGGCGATCCAGGCCAGTACATTCCAGTTCCCAGTTTTGCTGAGCGCACCCAAGAGTGCAAACGCACCGGACGTTATCAAGCTGGATGTACCCAGCCCGATTGCGAATTGCGGCCAGCTCATGCGGTGAACTCCACACAGCAGAACGGCCGACTCTGCCAAAATAGGCAACGGCCGGAGTGCGATTAACCACCAAACTCCTACGCTCGAGATTTGGGCGTCCAGCATCGTCAGATGTTCTGGTGACGAAAGCCGTTCAGCCAATCGGCGGCCCCAGATTCTGGACAGTACAAAGCCGATTGTCGAGCCCAGAAACATGCCACTTGCGCATACTACGGTCGCCATCATCCAAGAGGCAACTTGTCCGCACACCGTGCACACAAAACTGCTCGGAATTGGCAGCAAGATATCGCTCGCCAAGAGAATGAAGCTAACCAGGAGCACCTTTGACGGCTGTTGCCCAACCGATTCGAGGGCTTGTCGTGCGGTCTGTTCAAACGAGAGGCCCACCAGCAACAGCGGCAGACTGGAGATCAAGACCCAAACCGCAATCGCAAATACAGTTCGAAAAAAATGTGAGGCGCTATCCAACTTGGCTAACGGTTTTTCGTTTTATGGGGCTTGAGTGATTCGGAAATGGCAAAAGCAATTTCCATGGCCTGTTCGTAATTCAGTCGCGGATCGCAATTGGTCTGGTAAGCGGTGTGCAAGTCGTCTTCGGTCAAGCCACCCGCGCCACCAACACATTCGGTAACATTCTCTCCGGTCAATTCCAAGTGGGTACCGCTCAACCTAGAACCGCAATCACGATGTACTTCGAAAGCTAATCTTAATTCAGCGAGTATGTCGTCGAACTTGCGAGTCTTTCTTCCCGAGCTGGTGGCTAACGTGTTTCCGTGCATGGGATCACAAATCCACACGGCTCGCCGATCATAGCGCCGCAGGATCTCGACCAGCGGCGGCAGACCGTCGGCAAGCTTCGTGACTCCAAAGCGATGGATCAAGGTCAATCGCCCGGGTTCATTTTCCGGGTTAAGCAACTTGGCTATTTCCACGAGTTGATCGGGCCGCATGCTCGGCCCAACTTTCAATCCGATCGGATTGCGGATGCCTCGCATGTACTCCACATGGGCACCGTCGAGTGCTCGCGTGCGATCACCGATCCATGGAAAATGTGTTCCCAGGTTATACCAACCGCAACCACGTACGCTTTCGCGCGTGAGCGCTTGCTCGTAATCCAAATGCAGCGCTTCGTGCGAAGTAAAGAAATCGACGCGGCGCAATTCGCGACTTTGTACCGAAGAAATAGTATCGACAAACTGCAACGCGTCTTCGATCGCCTCGACCAGCTTGTGATAGCGAGCCGACTCGTCACATTGCGAGACAAACTGTAGTTCCCAATTCTCAGGATGATGTAGATCCGCGAATCCACCTTCGCTGAGCGCCCGGATGAAGTTCAGCGTCAGCGCAGATCGCCCGTAGGCGCGCAGCAGCAATTGTGGATCGGCCCGACGCTCGTCGATCGAGAAACCAGCTCGATTGATCAAGTCACCACGATACGCTGGCAACGCACATCCGTCGCGAGTTTCCGTGTCGCTGCTGCGCGGCTTGGCATATTGGCCAGCAATTCGCCCGACACGGACAATTTTTTGCTTGGCGCCAAAAATCATCACCAAGCTCATTTGCAACAGCACTTTCAACTTGCTGGCAATCGATTCTGCTTGGCAATCGTCAAACGATTCCGCGCAATCGCCGCCCTGCAACAGCCAAGCCTGCCCCTGCTCGACTTCTGCCAATTGATGCTTGAGATTGTCGACTTCCCAACTGGTTACCAGCGGAGGCATTTTTTGCAGTGCATCGAGTACGTCCTGCAATTCGCCTGCGTCGCCATATTGAGGCTGCTGATGCGCAGTGCGGGACTTCCATGAGTCAAGTTTCCAGGAATTCGACATGAGATAACCCAGGGAGAGTAGAGCAATTGTCCTCAATTGCTCACTATTCGATTGTCCTCAATGGCTCTTAAACCATTGCGGACTGTTGCTCAAGAAAACGATTGAGGACAATCGTTCTACTCTCACTAATGCGAAAACAGAAACTCGCGGCTGGTCATCAGGCTCCACAGTAAGTCCTCATAAACCTCGCGCCGGTTGCCATCCTCTTTCAATGACTCTTGAGCCAACAAGAGTACTCGACGACGTTCGTCCGCGGAAGGAGTACGAGATAAGGAGCGCAAATAGGCTTCGTCGACGATTTGTTCCAGCGGCAATTTCTTGTCCAGCCATTGGCTGACAATCGATCCCTTGTCCGCCAGTTTGTCGTTGATGGTCGAGCCATTATTGAGATGCAATACTTGCACAATCGTCGGTTGGTCGCTGCGTTCGCAATCACACGTGATGCGTCGTTGATGCCGACCAAACGTTTTCAGAAAATAATTCGATACCGCCGAATCATACAATTCAAGGGATTTTGTCCCCTCGGGGTATACGTCCGTCTTGTTGCGATCGCCCCCTGGGAATTCCAATTCAGCAAATTTAGTGGTAACTCCGGTCACTTGACATATCGCATCGTGAATCACTTCTGCCATCAAACGGCGCGGCGTGTAACGGCAGTAGTGCCGCGCGTCAGGCGCATTATCTGGAGTAGCTTCAGACGATCGCTGATAGGCGTGCGAGTTCAAGATCGCGCGCATCAACGATTTGAGATCGTAGCGCTGGTCAATCAAATTATCTGCCAGCGACTGTAGCAATCGTTCACTGGAGGCTGGGTTGCTGGTGCGCATATCATCCACGGATTCAACCAAGCCTACTCCCATGAAATTTGCCCACACGCGATTTGATATCGCGCGAGTGAAATACGGGTTCTTGGGATTGGTCATCCATTCGGCCAGAACCTGACGCCGATCTGCAGTATCGTGCATATCGATCGGCGGAGCGTCCAGTGGCGCTGGCGGTTGTGGCTGCCCTCGCGAGGGCTGTATCAAGTCACCTCGTTCCAACACGACAATAGTTCGTTTGCCGTCCCCGCTGCGAGAATCGCCGCCCCAACCCTTGGCGCGCACACGGGCAAACATATTCGCCATGGCATAGTACTGATCGTTCGTCCATTTTTCCAAAGGATGATTGTGGCATTTGGCGCAGCCGATCGACAACCCCAGAAACGCTTGGCAAGTATTTTCTGTTAACGACTGTGGGTCTTGGTGAATTGCATAAAAATTCGTCGCACCTTCGGTGAGACTCTCGCCGCGCGCGACAATCACCTGCCGGACGAATATATCCCACGGCGTGTTTTGCTGGACATTGGCACGTATCCATTTGTAGAACGCGGCCACTGCGTCCGCCCGCAACAAGTTGCCGTTAACTAAGAACAAATCGGACCAACGGTAGCTCCAATAGTCCACGAAAGCTTCGCTGCCGAGCAATTCATCGACCAGAAATTCGCGCCGATCCGGCCGGTTGTCGCTCATGAATCGGCGAACTTGTTCCTCGGTAGGCAAGATGCCCACGGTATCCAAATAGGCACGGCGAATGAATGTTTCGTCGGAACAACGTGGCGACGGAGCCAAATTCAGTGCCTGCCATTCAGTCAGCAATATCTCGTCGATAAAATTTTTGGGACGAAACTCGGCATACGCGCTGGGTGCAGGATTCAACGCGTAAGGCACAACTACTTGAGCAATTGCAAGTCGACTCGCAAACCAACCGATCACTGCCGATTTTCCAGGCCCAACGACCTTGATGAGCCCATTTTCGTCGACTTCAGCCACCGACTCGTTGCTGGAACTGAACCTAGCCCAATGTGTGACGTCCTCGACTCGGCCCGTTGAGTAAGTTGCGCGAATCGCCAGTTGTTGACTTGCATCCGGTTTCAATTCGAGCCGGGTTGGAGCAATTTCGATGCTAACAAGTTTCGCATCATCCTGGTTGGGCCCTGGAGTTCCTTGAGCGATCCACTCAGCCAAGATTCGATAGTCGCGGGAGCCTTCCTCAAGTCGCAAGCCGCCTTTGTGGGCCAGCATGCCCGAAGGCTTGGCCAGCAAAAGACTCCTACCGGGCTCAACCGGTTCGATCCGGCGACCGCGATCTTGTCGACTGATGGCGAAGTGGTCCGCAGCGCTGTCGTAGCCTCGCAAGCTCAGGCGAAATCCTCCCTTGCCAGCCAGCGCTCCGTGGCAAGCACCGCTGTTGCAACCCGCGCGAGTGAGGATGGGTTGAACATGTGCCTCGAATTCCCATTTTTTCGCCACTGAAGAATCTACTGCTGGCGCAGGAGAATTTTCATCTGCCGAAAAACCGACCCGCTCGCAAGCGCCAACTAGAATCGCGACCAAGCCAATCAAGTACAAACTATCGAACTTCACGATCTTACAATCTTAATTTGGGTTTGTTGTTCGCAAGCAAAAGTGCGGAATGAGGATTCGGGTAACTCTCAATGAGTCGTTCGAAAGTACAAGTTCAAGGTTTCCGCAACTCGTCACCGCTTAGAATAACTCGCGAATTTCACGGAATCCTGAATCAACCAGCGGGAACGGACGTCCCGCAGGCCCCGGTAAATGCGTATCAACCTTTAAACCGAGGCTATGAAAAATCGTCGCGACAACCTCGGGCGGTTCCACAGGACGTTCTGCTGGGACTGCACCAATCGGATCGCTAGCACCAACGACTTGTCCACCTTTCACTCCGCCACCCGCAAATCCAACGGTAAAACACTGTGGCCAATGATCGCGCCCGCCCGCAGGATTCACTTTAGGAGTGCGCCCAAACTCGGCCAAGTTAACTACAAGCGTATCGTTCAACAATCCTCGTTGACTCAGATCTTCCACGAGCGCCGCGTATGCTTGATCGTACATCGGTGCGACGACCGTCTTCATGCCTTCGATCGACGTGAACGGTTTACTGCCGTGAATATCCCAAGTAATTTCGTCAAACACGGTGAGAAACGAATTGATCGTCACAAAACGCACGCCGGATTCAATCAGTCGACGCGCCAGCAAGCAGCATTGCCCCAGCCGATTCATTCCATATTTTTCTCGAATCCGCGTAGGTTCTTTGGACAAATCGAAAGCCTCGCGAGCTTGAGGACTGGTCATCAAGCGATACGCAGTATCAAAATGGGCGCTCATCAATCGCGCACTTTCGCTGGCCTCAAACTGCGTCATCGACTCTTCAACCGCTTGGCGCATGCGACGTCGGCGATCGATTCTAGCTGCTGGCAGCGACGCTGGCGGCAACAGATCGGGAACTTGAAATTTCTCTTTCGATGGATCAGCCATCAACGCGAACGGGTCATAACCCTTGCCGAGAAACCCGCCCGCTTGCCCGTTGGGCAAGTTGCCTCCGCCACGCCCCATCGTCTCTGGCAATACAACATGCGCCGGCAAGTCTCCGCGCGGACCGCGCAGGTACCACAGCGCCGAACCGACGTGCGGAGTATTGATGCCACCAGCGAACAATCGACCGGTCTGCATGATTTGCCAGCCCGCATCGTGAACCGCCGCGCCCCGGTGAAAGCACGATCGCACTAATGCAATCTTGTCGGCGACGGAAGCGGTGCGCGGAAGTATTTCGGAAAGCTGGATTCCGCTGGCCTTGGTGGCGATAGGCTTGAACGGTCCTCGTATTTCGACGGGAGCATCCGGCTTCATATCGAACGTATCAAGTTGGCTGGGCGCGCCGAGGTTAAAAATGAGAATGCACGATCGATTGTCTTTGGCCGGGTCGACTAACCCAGCGTCGCGAGCCTCGAGCAATTGCGGCAACCCCAAACCAATTGCCCCGAGCGTACCAACTTGCAGAAAATCACGACGCGTGACACCGTCACAAGTGTGGGCTGAGCCATTTCCGTGCAATTCGAGCATAAACCCATCTCGCCTTCGTTACGCGAAGTGTTTTGAAAAATTTTTTAAAAGTTAGCTAAGCCAACTCCAATCCCAAACAAGCAATTCCCATACTCATGGCATAATCCTAACTGGAATGGGACTATGATGTAAAGCAAGCTTGGACGCTGTCGAGCGAATACGGTTGGATCAACCTCTTTTTTTGTGATTTTGACATCAGTAGTGGTTGGACAGCGCCACTTTTTCGTGGCATACAAGCCCGAAGCGCAAGCGAGTGAATAACTTACGACGATTGCGACAATTCACTCGCTTGCGCTTCGGGTTTGTATGCCACGAAAAAGTCGCGCTGTCCAAGTAGGAAATACCTTGGAAAACGTTATCGAACTGTTTCAAGTTACCAAGCGATATGGACGCAAGGCGGCTCTCCAGGATTTGTCGCTGAACATTCCCCCTGGAATCACCGGACTGCTGGGACCAAATGGCTCGGGCAAGAGTTCACTGATCAAAGCGCTGCTCGGCCTGGTGCGTGTTCAATCTGGCTCGCTCAGCGTCCTTGGACATCGCTTGCCAGATGATGTGCGAATCATTCGCGACCTAGTCGGCTATATGCCCGAGGATGATTGTCATATCAGCGGCTTGACCGGCATCGAGTCCATTCACTTCATGGGCCAGCTCTCAGGCCTACCTAAACGCGAGTGCTTGCGCCGGGCTCACGAGATTCTCGATTTTTCCGACATTGGACAAGAACGCTATCGCGCCGTGGAAACTTATTCGACCGGCATGCGCCAGAAATTAAAATTCGCACAAACTTTGGTACATGATCCTCAGTTACTGATATTCGACGAACCCACCACAGGACTCGATCCAGGGCAGCGCGTCGCTATGCTGCAACGCATCGAAACCTTGGCTCGCAAGCACGGCAAATCGATCTTGTTGAGCACGCATATTCTGCCAGATGTCAAAGACATTTGCGATTGGATTGTCATATTGGCCGAAGGACGGGTAAAGGCAGCCGATCGGCTCAGCAATCTTCTGCGGCCAGTTACGCCAGGGATGAGGTTGCGAGTCTTGGAAAATCACGAACAGCTTAAACTTGAGCTGAAGGCGATGGGTTGGGATGTCCAACTCCAGGATGATGGCATGCTGTGGGTAGCGGGCGTGACGGACGAAGATTGCCAGGCTATTTGGCGGGCGGCTGATAAAACCAACGTTTCGATTCTCAGCCTTGAACCGGCCAGTAATTCGTTGGAGCAGATTTTCTTCAATATTGTTCACGAGACGAAACATGCCGCTGCATGACGTTGGCTATCGAGCGTGGAGCGGTGAGCGCCGCTGGCGAGTCCTTCGCTGGCTGGTGATCGCGTGGACGGGCATTCAACTTGTGTGGCGCGGCACGTGGTTGCGGCGCACGTTCATGCTCAGTTTCATACCCATGTTGTTCATGGGAGGTGGCTTCTTTATATACGAACAATCCACGACCGATCGCGGGGCTCAACGCGCGGTTGCTGAAATACTGTCTCGCAACATTTCGATACCGCACGTCGTAGAGGCATTCGCTGAAGACCCCGTGAAAGCTCGGTATCAAGTCTGGGCATCTCTGCTGCTCACTTATGTTCGCAACCTGCAAGCTTTCATGGCTCTAATCATTATTGGTATCATCGCACCGAAATTGATTTCCTATGACCTGCGCAGTCGCGGATTCCTGCTCTACTTTTCACGTCCAGTTTCAACGCTCGAATATATCCTCGGCAAGTCAGCGGTGATTTGGAGCTTCTTGGTTCTCAGTATAACCATTCCCGCGTTGTGTCTGTACGTGATTGGCGTGCTGATATCGTCCGAGCTGAACGTGTTGTGGATTACGTGGGATTTGCCGCTAAGGATTTTGGCTGCTTCGATCGTGTTGATCGTTCCGACTACCGCGGTTGCGCTGGCATTATCTTCACTGACATCGGAAAGCCGCTATGCCGCATTCAGTTGGTTTGCTTTTTGGATCGTCGGCTGGGTTTCGTTCATGGTCTTAACCAGCGACGCTGCTCATCGCCAAGTCAGGCGAGGGCCGTTCCGCGGTCGACGATTTGAAATCACCGTCGAAGACCTCGAGCTGCTTGACCGCTGGACGTTCGTTTCGCCCTACCATGTACTTGGGAAAGTTCAACAGTGGGTGTTTGGACTTCATAACAGCGAATCGGCAATTTGGCCGTTCGTCGTCGCGGTGATAGCGGTGACAGTCGCCAGTTTCGCGATCATGTACTATCGCATCAGCGCGCAGCAAAAAATATAGTGTGCCGACCATCATGATCAGCTTTCAGCATGTTTCGAAAACTTATCGCACAGTCATCGGCGTCAACGACCTCGATATCGAAATGCCGCTGGGTTCGTATGGGTTAGTAGGCCCCAATGGCTCAGGCAAGACTACGTTGATCAATCTGTTGACCGGCGGATTGAAGCCGAGCATTGGCAAAGTAAGGATCTTTGGTTGCGACCCTTGGTCCGATCGCAGCGTTCTAAAACGAATTGGGTTGTGCCCATCGAGCGATGTGTTGTACGCCAATGTAACCGGGTTTCAGTGGGTTCAATATTTGACCGTACTATCCGGCTTTTCTCGAAAGGACGCAGCCCAGCGGGCGCGGCAATGCCTGCAGCGGGTAGGAATGGGTGACTCGATGGATCGGCCCATGGGAACCTATTCACTTGGTATGCGCCAGCGCACGAAATTAGCACAAGCGATTACTCACGATCCAGAGCTGTTGATACTGGACGAGCCATTCAATGGAGTCGATCCGATTGGTCGATTCGAGATTGGCAACTTGCTCAAAGAGTGGACTGCACATGGCCGCAGTTTGATTCTGGCCAGCCATATCTTGCATGAAGTTGAGGCGGTAACCAAGTCGTTCTTACTGATCCATGCAGGGCGATTGTTAGCATCTGGCAAAGCCAGCGAGATCCAGCCAATGTTGGTCGATATTCCCCAAGAGGTTCGCTTGCGCGGCGACGGACTGGCCGAAGTGGCCAAGCGGATCGCTGCCGAAAACTGGCTGGTGTCGCTACGTTTTTCACCGGATCGCGGGGACATGTTTGTCGCGGTCAAGGAACCGCGGGCGCTCTATCGATCGCTGGTCGAACTTTCACGCGTAGCGCCCATCAACATAACAGGTGTGCATTCCCCGGACGGTAACTTGACCGCCGCGTTCGATGCTCTCCTGAAAGTTCATCGAGGAGAAACGGCTTGATTCGATCTATTTTCGAAGTATTCGCTTTCGAAGTTCGGCGAACTTTGACACCCGGCCGTAGCGTTCACTGGTTGGCCTTGGTGCTGCTTCCAGCGTTATTGCTTTGGGTGGTGCGTCAGCAGTCTGGACATGCGATGGACGTAATCCAGGCAACTTGGACCATCTACTTTATGGTGCCGATCGTGAGCTGTATGCTCGGCTTGCTGCTCTGGGCGACACCTGCCGTTCAATCGGAGCAGGAGGGGCAAACTTGGATCTACTTGGCGGTTCGACCGCACGGCAAGTTTGCGGTCGTGCTTGGAAAGTATTTAGTCGCAATTGCTTGGACGATCAGTGCAGGACTGTTTTCAACCACCGCTTGCATTTTGGCATCACAAGTCGCCGATCGAGAGCGTCTATGGGGCACGATCAGTTTGTTGGTGATATTGTCAAGCTTGAGCTACGGGGCATTGTACCTGTTGATTGGAGTTCTGTTCACACGCCGCGGTATCGTGATCGCAGTTTCGTATACGCTGATCGTCGAGCTGGCCGTGTCGCTGATTCCCGCCACCGTCAACAAACTGACCATCAGTCATCGCTTGAGAACCATTTTGGCCGACGGGATGGGGCTGGAGCAACTACGCAGTGCGGCGGGAATTCTGTTTGGCGAAAAAGGGGCGCTGCAACATTTGTTGATTTTGCTCGCTTACACAATCTGCCTATTGATTGCTGCACTGTTCGTTCTGCGAAACAAAGAAGTTACCATGATTTCCGAGTCCTAAGAAAGAGAAATGCGAAATCGATGTTACGACAGCAGATAACTCACGGTTTGTTGGCCATCTGGATTTCATTCCAGATCGTAGAAATCGCGAGTGCGCAAAACGCGCCGAGTGCGAAGCAACGCTTGCAGACATTCAAGTCGCTGGACAAGAACGCTGATGGATTTCTGCACAAGTCCGAAGTCAGCGGCCGAATGCTGGAGAGGTTCTCCCAGTTGGACGCCAATGCTGACGGCAAAGTCAGCCAGGATGAGGCATTGGCCGCTCCGGTGCGTCCAGGTGTTCGTGCTGCACCGCGCAAGCCTGGCGAAGTCGTGGCGCCCGCTGCACTCGAAGAACGCAGGCCTGAAAAACTGAAAGTGGGCGAAGTGGCACCGGACTTTACTCTGCCGCATGCGAATTCACCCGACAGAGTTTCTCTGTCCGAACTGTGGCGAAAAAAGCCCGTGGTTCTGGTATTCGGCAGCATTAGTTGTTCGCCATTCCGCAAGCAAGTTGAAGACGTGGAAAAACTGTACGGCCAGTACCGGGACAAAGCGAACTTCCTGATGGTTTACATTCGCGAGGCGCATCCGGACTCTGTGATTTTGGTGAAGACTGAAAAGGGGGACGAATCGCTACAGAAATTTGTCCAGACCGACGATGCCAAACTGCGCGACGAACATGCTCGGACTTGCCAGCGGATTTTGAACCTCTCGTTCCCAACAGTCGTCGATCAAGTCGACAACAAAGTAAACGCGGCTTACTCGGGCTGGCCGATTCGCTTGGTCATCATCGGTACGGACGGCAAAATCATCGATCCAGGCGCTCCGGGCCCGCGAGGATTCGATACCGGCAAAGTCGCTCGGTGGTTGGAAACACTTGTCGTTGAAAAATAACCGGCAAGCAAAAGAAGAATGCGTTCCATCGTTTTGAGTCGTCCGAATTCCGTGTAGAATGTTCGACGCTGGTGCTATGTCACGGCTAATTTCCAGGGTAGCGGAATGCGTCAAGCATTTCGTCGGAGCACTTTCGATTTCGCGATGCTGATCCGCGCTGCACGAAAGCCTTGACGGCTTCCGCTACCCGGAAAATTAGCTGTGGCAAGCCTCCACCGGTCAACCTGCCATTCCCCGCCTAATAGTACCCGAGTTCCCAGATATGAACACTAAAATTCTCCTGGTTGTTTGCGCCACCTTCCTGGCAAACTTGTCATACCTAGCTCATGGAGAAGATCTCACTTGTTTGAAATCTGAGATGGACGCTCCTGCAGGATCGATGAAAGGGTACGAAAAACTGCAGCAGCTCGCACGGCAAGCTCTGGATCGGCGAACAACCAATTTGGAACAACTCAAAACGCCTGAACAAATTACCCAATATCAAAGAACTCTGCGGACAGAGGTCGTCAAGGCACTGGGCGGATTCCCCGAGCGTACGCCGCTGAACGGACAAGTTGTTGGTCGCATTCCGCGCAAAGACTATCGTATCGAAAAAGTAATTTTCGAAAGCCAGCCACACCACCGCGTTACCGCAAATCTGTACATTCCCAACGGTAACGGACCTTTTCCCGCGGTATTGGTGTCCAGCGGCCATAGCCGAACGGCCAAAACCGCCGACTACAATCAGCGCTTCGCGATAATTTTGGCCCAACACGGCATGGCGGCGATCGCCTACGATCCCATCGGTCAAGGTGAGCGATCGCAGATGCTCACCTTGGATGGCAAACCGCAATTCTCTGGCACGACCACCGAACACACCATGATCGGCGCTGGTTCGATTCTTGTAGGCAGAAACACCGCCACCTATCGCGTGTGGGATGCGATTCGCACGATTGATTACTTGGAGACGCGGCCGGAGATCGATGCCAAACGAATCGGTATGACTGGCTGTTCCGGCGGAGGCACATTGACCAGCTATGTGATGGCGCTGGATGATCGCATATCGTGCGCAGCGCCGGCCTGTTATCTGACCACCTTTCGTCGTCTGATCGATACGCTCGGGCCACAGGATGCCGAGCAGAATATTTTCGGCCAACTTGCAATCGGTCTGGATCAACCGGATTACGTAATAATGCGAGCTCCACGACCGACCCTAATCAGCTCCACGACTGGAGATTTTTTTGACATTAGCGGTTCGTGGGACAACCTGCGGCAGGCCAAGTTGCTGTATGGCAGACTCGGTGCCCCCGAACGAGTCGATTTGGTCGAAGCTGAAGGCGGGCACGGAGTTCAACCGACGAATCTCGCCGCGATCGCACAATGGATGCAGCGCTGGTTGGTCGGCAAGGACTCGCCGGTTCCGGTCGTGGATTTCAAGAGCTTTGATGTGCTTCCAGAAGCAGAATTGTTGTGCACAGAAAAGGGCCAGGTCCTGCTGATGCCTGGCGAGCGCTCGGTTTTTAATTTAAACGCGGAGTTAGAAAAATTTTTAGCTCACAAACGAACCCATACCAATCGTGACCAATTGCTCGCCGATGTTCGGCGACTGGCGGGGATCCGTCCGCTCGACCAGCAACCCAAACCTAGTTCCAACAAAGCCGGCAAAGTGCAACGCGATGGATACCATATCGACAAACTGGTAATGCACACCGACTCGGGTGTTCCGATGCCGGCACTCACTTTCCATCCCCAGGATCCCGACGAATCCGCGTATCTGTACCTTCACGACTCAGGCAAAGCGGCCGATGGTGCCGTCGGCGGTCCGATCGAGAAAATCGTGAAAGATGGATTGGTAGTCGTTTCCGTCGACCTGCGCGGACAGGGCGAAACTGGCAGTGGCAAGCCAGATGGCCAACTTGGCGATGCAAAATCTTTTTTCTTAGCTTATTTGTTAGGCCAGTCGATCGTAGGCGCGCACACCGAAGATATTCTGGCCGCCGGCCAATGGGTCGCCAATTATAAGTCCACGAAACCTCGCGAAGTTCATCTGATTGCCGTGGGACGAGTCGGAGTCGCCGCACTCCACGCCGCCGCATTGAATCCGGAACTATTCACCAGCGTAACGCTGAAAGATTGTCCAAGAACTTGGTCGACCATCCCGGCTGAACCGGCGGAATCGCGATGGCTGACAGCCACTGTACACGGTGCGCTCGCGGCTTACGACTTGACCGATTTGGCCAAGCAAATACCTGGCGGCAAACTCCGATTTGATCCGCAGTGATGCAGCCAGCAGGCCAGGTGTGTTCTTAAGTGTCCCGTAGAATTCGTCGAATCCGCGCCGAGTGGGGTGGAACGCTGCCGGAGTTCCAAGGTGCCACTTGCCGATCGCGGCCGTCGCGTATCCCAGCGCCTGCGAGCGATCAGCCAAGGTTGTTTCGTTCAACGATAGACCGCTGTTTTGCGCAATAGCGTTAAACTCGTGACCGAAACGCGTCGGATAGCGCCCCGTCATTAGACCCAATACCGTTCAACGAACGTGGGATAAGCTTCCAGCTTGTCAATATCTTGTGCAAGCAATGGCGAAACTCCGCTACAGGTTGACAAGCTGGAAGCTTATCCCACGTTCGTTGAACGGTATTGTCATTAGACCAGCTCGCGACGGGCTGCAATAAGTGGCTGCCACATATCCTTGAGTAAAACGAACGCCGTTGGTGGCCAGCGAATCGATATGCGGCGTCGGAATGTCCTTGCAGCCGTAAGCCCCCGTCTCGCCGTACCCAAGATCGTCGGCATACAAGATCAACAAATTCGGCTGCTTGGCCGCGAGCCAATTCGATGACGCTACCAGCAGCAAAATGGTCAAAGGCAACAGAGCCAGTGGATGCACACAACGCATTATTTCGCCTATCGATGGCGAGCATTCGGGTCAATTGAATTCTGGGCAAACATGTCGCACCATTCTCTAGAGAATTGTTGTGCGCGATCTTGTCGAGGCTCTTGTTGGGCTATGTGAAGAAATCTGGGCGCAAGTCAACGGGCCGGCGCGGCGACTGCTCGAGCATCGGCGCTCGCCGCTGATCGAAAATCGCTCGGGATGTGTCGTCGTCCAGCTTGTTCGTCGTTGGCAACGTCCGGTTAAGAGCGATCGATGACCAAGAGTCGCCGGGAGCTGGTCCAAGCTTGAATCCGAGGACGGATGGCGCCATATAGGCATCGCTCGGGATCGCGGTCGGTTTTGTCGCCCCGTTAGTCCAAATGAAATCAACTTTCCAACGCACAACCCAACCCAGGCTTCCGAGTATCGTCAGGGGCGCAGTCTTATTAGCCCGAGTGACGAAGTAGACCGAAAAGGTCTGTACTCGCCAAGCGCGGGCAAGGAAGTTGCGAGCCCGCGTGACGCTGTTTTGAAATCGATACGGAATCGTGTTGTGCGGGTGATCGCCAAAAGTAAGCGTGACATTGAATCCCGTTTTGGGCGTCGTCACACGATCCACAGTTTGCATGCCAATGTCGAAAATCCTGTCGTCAACGGACCCGCCCGAGGCGCGTTGCACGTCGAGAGAAGGATTTGCCGTGAAGCCCGTCATCAAGTTCATTTGGCACGACCCTTCCGACTCCAGCCGACCCGCATAAAGGAACTCGTAACAGATTAGTTCGGTGAGCTGCACCATCCCAAACTCTCGATCGCCCATGTCGAATTCATTGGCCGTCGCATCGACGAAAACGCTTGCCTCCATTTGCATCGCATCAGCGTTTCTGACTTTGCCTGCGGGCATATTATCACCAGCGCCAAGGTTGGCGCCGACCCTACAGTGCAGAATTGCGAATTGGCGCCCCGTATGACAGGCCGCGGTCGCGCCGTTGTTGACCCACTTGATATTCGCTGTAGATGCATCGACATTAATTGCCATATCAAGAAAGTCCCTTGGATTTGTTGCCAGACGCCACATCGGTTCGCACTACCAGCTCGCTCTGTGCTGCAATCAGTGCGTCGAGCTGGGCCATGGTGTTTTGGCCGACCACTCCATCGGGGACCAGGAGATTGGCCTGCTGAAATGCGATAACGGTCTTCGCGGTTTCCGCCCCGAAAATTCCGTCGGGGAGTTTTCGGCCACTGTTGGTAGATATAGGCATCGGAAACCCGAGATCAATCAATGCTATCTGCAGCGCGCGAACTCCATTTCCCCGCGCACCCTGGCGTATCGGTGGACTATTGCTGGAAGCCTTAACGAGATCGGGTTCGCTAGAAAAACGCGCGCACTGTAGCATAGCCGACCGCCTAAATCCACTTTTCTGGAGATATAAAATTGCTTTCCGCTGATGGAAATGACTCTAACCGTCAAAGCCGATCAAAACAAGCAGGGGCACCAAATACACTCGACTAATGCGACCCTCGAAACACTTGCGGACAACTGCTGTTTCTGAAGTTGTACTACAATGCTCTACTTATCGAACATCGGTTCCAGGAAAACACAATTACAGATTGCGGAGATTTGTATGCGTTCGCTGATATTGGTACTAATGGTTTTGCTACTGAATGACACGTGGGCACAGGCCGAAGTACCAAAGAGTCCCAATGTGCTGTTCATTGCGATTGACGATTTGCGAGACTGGGTCGGTTACTTGGGGCAGAATCCGCAAGCCAAGACGCCGCATATCGATCGACTCGCAAAGATGGGGCTCGCCTTGACACGCAGCTATTGTGCTGCGCCGGTGTGCAACCCATCGCGATGCGCGCTCATGTCCGGTCTGCGCCCAAGTTCTTCTGGGGTTTACGATAACAACAACGATTGGCGCGAGTTGGTCGCGGAGGATTTGACGCTGACCTCGACTTTCCGAAAAGCGGGCTATTTTGTGTGCGGGGCGGGCAAGATCTATCACGAAAGGTATACGCGCCCCAGCGAGTGGGACGATTACTTGCCGACACCGCGCTCCAATCCTAAGCCCAAAGGCAACGACGGAGTAGGCGGCATTAGATTCGCCCCACTCGATTGCACCGACGACGAATTAGACGATTGGCACATCACCAATTACGCAATAGAGCAACTAGGCAAGCAACACGAAAAGCCATTCTTCCTGGCCTGCGGACTTCACAAACCGCATATGGCCTGGAACGTGCCCAGAAAATATTACGACATGCATCCACTGGAGAGCATTCGACTGCCTCCGTATATGAAGAATGATCTAGACGATGTCCCTACATCTGGAATCGCAATGGCCAAACCTGATGGTGATCACAAGAATATCGTCGAGTCCGGGCGATGGAAGGAAGCGATTCAGGGATATTTGGCTGCTGGCAGTTACACAGATATGAACGTCGGGCGATTGCTGGATGCACTGAACAAGAGCGAATACAAGGACAACACGATTATTGTCTTCTGGAGCGATCACGGTTGGCACTTGGGCGAAAAAGACTACTGGCGTAAGTTTGCTTTGTGGGAAAACACCACACGAGCTCCATTGTTGTGGGTCGTTCCCGGACTGACCAAGCCTGGTACGGTAAGTGACCGGACAGTCGATTTCATGACGATCTTTCCCACACTGACAGATTTGTGTGGCATTCCAACTCCCAAGCACGTTGAGGGTAACAGCATTCGCGCGTTGTTGGCTGATCCCAAAGGCCAGTGGAACGAACCAGCGATCACGACGTTTCGTTTCAAGAACCATTCTGTCCGCACAGAAGGCTGGCGATACATTCGATACGCCAATGGTGACGAGGAACTATACGACGAAACTGCCGATCCCAACGAATGGAAAAACCTTGCCCAACACGCCGAGTATACACAAAAGAAAAGTGAACTTGGAAAGCTGTTACCGAAAGAAGATACACCTGAAGGCGGCAGAGTTACCGGGAAAAAGAAGAAACGAAACAATTGAAACTGTACCACCGCTCTCTGCATGACCTGGCGCTAGGATCTGGCCTGTTTGGATATGTCGATAACACCCTTTAGGTTGCCAGAATTTGACTTATCTGCAATCGAATCGTGTGCTCGCCGATGCGAATTTCAACTTCATCGTCAATTGAGTAGATCAAGCAGTTGTTGTATGCGGTGTCGACCGGCTCAGTCATCCTTTCGAGTTGTCGATCTATGAGATTGATGATCCAGTACTCCTCAACTCCCGCCGATGCATAGATCGTCGCCCGAGCTCGATCCTTTGTCAGCGCAGTATCGGCAACTTCGATCAGCAGTCGACAATCGGTTCCACTGGGATGCCGGTCGCGAAAGTCTGAGTGAGCGCCCCGAATGACCGCCAGGTCCGGTTCGGGTTCGCTCCGTTGAGTCGTAATCGGAAGTTGGCACTGGACGAGAAACCCACCACGGATATTTGACTGCAACCAGTCGTTCATCCACCGCACGACAAAACCGTGGACCGGCCGTCGATTCATTTTCTTGACAATCCATCCCTCCAGCAATTCGACTCGATCATCGGGGGTTAGTAAACCAAGTTCGCCAAGTCGGTGATAGTCGTCGACCGTAAATCTATGTATGGGCAATGGCGGGGGCGTGTCGGTTGAACTAAAAGAAATCCCGGAGGACATAGCTGGTTCACTTATATAACGCAAAAGCAACTGGCGACCCTCAATTGTAATCTATGTCTTCGTCGGTGGGGTGGCACAAGCTATTTGAGTTCTTTGTATACAATGGTTCATCACAATTTCGCTATGTTCGCGTCGACCTTGATTCGCTACCCTTATTTTCAGTTTGATGAATGCAGTCCAGAGTAGTGCACGGAGGATTCAAGGTGACATTTCGAAATTTGCGGTTTGCATTGATCGTTTGGATATTTGCCGCTGTCCCTGTCAGTGCGGAACTAACGGGGCAGCTCAAGATCAGCGGACAGACCTTGCTCCTCAATGGCTCGGGCATGCGAACCAAGACATTTGTCCATGTCTACGAGAGCGGCCTTTATTTGTTGGCGCCCAGTCGTGATGCGCACACCATTATGGCCTCCGACGAACTAATGGCGATTCGAGTCAAGATCACGTCCGGATTCGTGGATCGCGATTCGTTGGTCGCTTCTCTTCAAGAAGGTCTCCGTATGTCGACCGGCGGAAAGTCGCATGAAATCGCTGGCCAAACCAAGATGTTCGTCGATATCTTGAAAGACGAAGTCAAGAAGAACGACATTTACGACTTTGTCCACATACCCAACAATGGACTGTATATTCTGAAAAACGGCACTGTTCAGGGCACGATTCCGGGACTAGCCTTCAAGAAGGCTCTGTTCGGAATCTGGATTTCCGATGCACCGGTCGACAAGAACCTGCGCCAAGCCATGTTGTCTGGCGGCGTACAACGGTAGCCAAATCTGCGGATCGTTTTGCGCATTTTGGAACGCCCAGTCAGATACAAGTATGCGATCAACGTCCATCCGAGCGATATCCCACCGAAACAGGTTTGTCACGTTGTGACGGTCCTACTGTCTGTCCCTACCACTCGCTGTGAAATCGAGAAAACATGCTGAGTGAAGATTTTTGGCTCGTAGAAATCGGACGTGGCATGGGGCCGCTGTCGTTTGGTATGACTCGATCGCAAGTGGTCGGTTGCCTAAACGAAAATGGTCTGGCTGACGGCGTCGATCCGCTCGACGAAGACCCAGAAGTCTACGTCAAAGCCATCGAGACGATGATCGCCTTTACGTCCAAACGCCCTCAAGTCCTGATGCGATTAGACGTCGATGACGATCGGGTGAATTTCGCGAAATGGGATATTATCAACAAGCCGATTCATAAGGTTGTGCGGCTGTTCAAGAGCCAGCCCACCGATACGCTGTGGTGCGATTACTTCGAAGAGGACGAACAAGCGATCGCTAGCAGGGATGGTGACGGTCGAACTACTGCGGCGGACGCCGAACTCATGCGGTCGGGGACGTTGTGGTTACCGGCATTGGGGCTCGGTTTTTCGCTGGACCAAGGGCTGGTGGCAACGGTCCACATTTGCGATCCCAAGCATGCTCCCAAATACGGATCGGGCGCCTGGAACGTACCTCAGCAAAAAATGTCTGAAACGGGGATCATTCCGCGCCCCATGCCACGCGCTGTCAAGCCGAGTTTCGCGCGACCGATTCTCAATATTGTAGCGGTGCTGGCGCTTGGCATTCTCGCTTGGCGAGCCATCACACTTCAGCTCCGCTGGAACGCCGCTCCCGATGTCCCGGCGATCGTGGTGGCCGTCGATCCGCCTCCACCGGAACCGTTTGGCAATACTTTTACAGTCAAATATGCCGACCCATCTGGCCAGCAACAGCAGGTCGTGTTGGATCGCATGCAGTTCTATGTTGCGCCAAAACTCGACGAGCAGGTCAAGATTCGCTTTCTGCCCGAAGCGCCCGACAAGCCACTTGGCCCTAACCGGATTGGCGACGTCGGGCTCAATCTAGCCATTCCCTACGCGTGTGTCATTGGAATGATCTACTGTGTCCTGCAAGTCGCCGGAGCAGCATTCGGCATGATTCGCAACCGACCGTGGAGTCGCGAGCACCGACAACTGATTTGAGTGATTGCGAAGAGTCAGAGTTGACGGAATCCTCAAGCACTCGCCTTTGTTCCAGCTAGCGTACTATACTCGACTCACTCATCGAATGCGGGTAGAGTGTTCGCTGAATCAACCTGTGGTATAAATCAGCCCCAAGCTTTCGTGACTCTGTGGTTCAATCTGCTTTTCCTGATTCGCAGTGTTGCCGTCGGCTGGAGACTCCCCGATGAATCCATTCGTGATGGAAGTTATCGATGACACCATGGCAGATGTCCTTCGACAAAAAACAGAGGTCGAACGATTGCGGATCGCTGGCCGGATGTGGAAGTCGGCTCGCGTAATCTTACGCGGTGCCATCCGCACCGAACACCCCAATTGGAGCTTCGACCAGGTCAACCGTGAAATTGCTCGACGGATCAGTCACGGCTTGGTGAAGCATGAATCCGACTGAACTTCAGCCATTCGAATTGATGCAGATAGCCGCCGATTTTTTTGAATCCGAGGGTATCCATTACCGAGTGGTTGGTTCGATGGCAAGTATGGCTTACGGCGAGCCACGATTTACGAACGACGTGGATATCGTCGCGGAATTGAGCATGGAAAATGTGCCCACTCTATGCAAAGCGTTCGCGGCTCCCGATTTCTATGTTTCGGAGCAAGCGGTGCGGAACGCCGTGCAACGACGATTTCAATTCAATATCATACATCCCGCCTCAGGTTTGAAAGTGGATGTGATCGTGCCACCCATAAACGAGTTTACCCAATCGGAGAAGTCACGAATTAAGCGGATCGCTAGCGAGGGAGAGTATTCGGTTTGGTTCGGTTCGCCCGAAGATGTGCTGCTCAACAAACTGGTCTATTTCAAACTCGGTGGCGGTGAAAGCCAAAAACATCTTCGCGACATCGGCGGGATGCTGAAATTGCTTGGCGACAAACTAGACAGCGATTACGTGAAGCATTGGGCGAAGAAACTCGATGTGTATTCCGAATGGGAACAAGTCCTGAAACGGATGATAAAAACCAACACTTGAGCACCGACTATCGTACTGCGATTGAGCTTTCTATCTATCAATTGGCGAGAGACCGGAATGCAATCAGCCCGGCGCAAGCAGCTTTGGCGCACTAAGCCCAGCAACCTCTTGCACGGCCTTCTGGTCGCACAGTGCTAGACACACCAAGAAACTACCGGAGAAATGGGATAGAATCATGGACCGCCAGCCAACGTTTCCAAAATCAGGATCGATCGAGCGGCAACATGAATTCAAATCCCAGCCATCCAATCGACGTATCGAAGATCGAACGGCCCGATCCTACGTTGTTTCAGTATTACCTATTGTGCGCGATTCTGACGGGCCCGATTTCTCCGTTGGTGCTGCTACCCCTGTGGTTGCGATACATCACGCTGCGATACAAGTTTGGCGACGACGGGGTTTCAATGTCCTGGGGTGTATTCTTTCGACGGGAAGTCTACCTGACCTATCGCCGCATCCAGGATATCCATGTCACCAAGAATCTGCTTCAACGCTGGATGGGGCTTGCCAAAATCAGCCTGCAGACTGCCTCCGGTAATGCTTCTGCCGAAATGGTCATTGAGGGAATACTACAAGCCGAAGAACTGCGCGACCTGCTGTATTCCCGCATGCGTGGAGCCCGCGCGAATAGAAGTGACGGATTACGTGTGCCGCCAACTGTTGGTAACGGGATCACTCCATCAATCGGCATCGAATCCACCTCCAGCGCGAGCGCTTCCGGCGACCGCGAGTGCGACGATGAAGTCCTGCAGTTACTGACCGAAATTCGCCACTCGCTGCAACTCCTTGCCCAACGCGAAGGAAGAGAACCTTGATTGGCGAGCAAGCAGTGATACGAGCCAGCCAGTGGTGTTACCGCGGAGTTTGGGCAGTGGTAACGAAGTGGCTGCGAGTGCCGAGCGAGCCGCCATGGCTGTCAGGGGCCGACGATCAATCCGTCTGTGCTTTTCGACCCGCGGAAGGATATTTAGAATATTTGAAATTCTATTTCTGGATTGGGCTGTTCGCCGTGGACATCGTCTTGGTTTTCGGCTGGGTCGCCATTCTCATTGCCAACCCGTTCCTCGGCACCGTAATCGCGCCGCTTGCCTGGGCGATCATTATCTTGCCGGACATAGTGGTCTATATTGCGATCCATCTGAGGTACGACACGACTTGGTATATCCTCAGCGATCGGACGCTGCGTATCCGTCGCGGAATATGGACCATCCAGGAAACGACGATCACGTTTGACAACATTCAAAATGTGTCCGTCCGGCAAGGGCCAATCGAGCGGATGTATGGCATTTGCGATGTCGTTGTTGAAACGGCGGGAGGAGGGGGTTCAAAATCCGAAGCCGGGCCAGCCGACGTTCACACGGGTTTGCTCGAAGGAGTCAACAATGCCGAGGAGATCCGCCAAATGATCATGAAGCAGTGGTTGGCCACGAAGACTGCCGGGTTGGGCGATGAAGCCACCGAAGAAGGCGTCGAAGGCATTTCAACCAATTCGAACGCATGGAACCCAAATCATGTCGCTGTCTTGCGTCAAATTCGTGATCTCGTTTCCCAGTTGCGCTAGCATGCGTGGAATTTTCGAGAGTCCATGCGGCAAGCTGCGTACCGATATTTATGTTAACTTGCCACGGTGGATGCGGGTAAGTTGCTCGAGAACGCGATTCACAAACTGTAACATGCAGTAATACTAGTCCCAGTAGATCCCAGAAGGGATTCAGACTGCCACGCGGGAAAATAATTATGAGTATCCCGAGTCGTTCGCTTCAACAAGCTCGGCACGTACAATCGGCTCAATTCTCGCCGAGCCCGAGGCTTCGCGAAGAGTTAATTTCGGAATGCGACGAATCTGTTCGTGAACATGTCTGTCGCCAAGCAGTGTGCGATCATTACCGCGACACGATCGACAATTACCGCTGGTGGAGTCCAGAAGGGTATTTGCATTTTGGCTATTGGCGTTGGACTACCAATCCTCTGGCGCGGCGCGCTATGCTGGAGGAGATGAACAATCAAGTTTTCCACCATTTGCAACTCGAGCAATTCCAGAGTGGCAAAGTTGCCGATTTAGGTTGCGGCGTAGGCGGGGTATCGCGATTTGGATGCCAGCGCTTTCCGAATCTGCAGTGGTTTGCTGTCAACGTTTCGGAAGATCAGATTGCTGAAGCGCGGAGCCGAACGACCGGAGGCGCGATTTCGTACCACTGTGGGGATTATCATCGATTGCCGTGGGACGATAACAGCTTTGACGGAGCCTTCTACATGGAGAGCTTGTGCTACAGCCTGCGACCGGCAGAAGCGATATCGGAAGCGTGCCGCATTCTTCGTCGAGGAACTCGATTGGTGATTACGGATGGCTTTCTGCGGCGTAATATCGAATCCACTTCGGTATACTTTCGTCAGCTTTACCGTGGGGTAACCAACAATTGGGCGGTTCCGAACTACCACGAAATCTCTCACGTCGAACAATGGACAAGACAAAGCGGAATGCGCGTGGTCGCCAAACGGGAACTGGGTTGGCGATTAGCTCCCACAGCATTCCATTCGGTGCCTCTGACGTTGCTCAGCTATCTAAAACTGTTGGCAAGTCGAAGCCAAAAACGTTGGCGGTGGAAGCAACTTGCCGCCTGCGGATTATCATTGTGGCTTGGCCTGCACCGGCGAAATTTTGGCTACTACATGGTAGTCTTGGAGAAGTAAGACAATGTGCGGGGACTTGATGTAACGCTCTACGAAAAAACGCGTGAATATGGTCAGCTCGCGGCCAAGTATTCGAGTCATTTGCCATGTTTGGCAGTCGAGGTCCTTTCGCCTCAACTCCGTTTCTCCGTTGCTGATTTCTTTCGCATGCCTGGAGAACGAGCTACCGATAAAACGGCCGCCAAATAAAATAACTTTCGTCTCGTCGCATAATTGAATTCGCACCATTATGACGCGTATACATTCTATATGGACAGCGCCACTTTCATTTGCATTGGAAAGAACAAGTCGTTGCAGCGAAATCGTTTAACCCGCAGCCGCTAGGCGAGGATTGGGTTGAGTTTTCGAACTTTTTGCAAAGCCAAGCTCAACCCAATCCTCGCCTAGCGGCTGCGGGTTAAACGACGAAATGGCTA
>SXGS01759497.1_pt1 | contig 24422 bp, 17 predicted proteins | sample 3174681 | NCBI WGS metagenome assembly SXGS01 (sample SAMN11356861, study PRJNA531348) | freshwater metagenome | isolation source: freshwater sample F1-80 | place: China: Fuxian Lake, Yuxi | collected 2017-12-25
AAGGCGTATGAGAAGCTCGCGGACAAGCTGCTCGCGGATTCGCGCTACGGCGAGCGCTGGGCTCGTTTCTGGCTCGACCTCGCACGCTACGCCGATACCGCCGGCTACGAAGGGGATCCCGATCTGCCGCACGCCTGGCGCTACCGGGACTACGTCATCGACGCGTTCAACCAGGGCAAGCCTTACGACCAATTCGTCATCGAACAAATCGCGGGCGATGAAACGGAAGAGATCATGGGCGCGGGCGACCTTCCCGGCTCGAAGCCGGAACCCACGGTCGCGCTGACCTTTCTGCGCCTGGCCCCTTTCACCGAACCCCGGGGTGACGCCTCCCGCCATGAGATGTTGAGCGAAATGACCGCGACGGTCAGTTCCGTCTTCCTCGGTCTCACCGTCGGCTGCGCGCAATGCCACAACCACAAATACGACCGCATCCCGACGAAGGACTTCTATCGCATGAAGGCCTTCTTCTCGACGGTCCAGCTCCAGCGCCCGTTGCCGGGGGACATCTTCCAGATCGGCGGGCCTCTCCCCGCGGCGTTCTATCGCAAGGGAGAAATGGAGTGGGCGACAAAACTCACCGATCAACGCAACGCAGAACTCAGCGAAGCGCGCTCGCTTGTGGCCGCGTTGGACAAGATCGAGAACCTGAAGTCGGATCCGAAGATTTCGCTGACGCCGGAACAACGCGCGCAGCGGGACAAAGCAAAAGCGCGAGTTCGTCTCCTTGAACAGGATCTCAAACGCCTGCAACCCGTCGCCATGTCGCTGCGTCACTCCTACGGCCCACCGTTCGAACCCGGTGTGCCCGAGACCCGCGTGCTCGATCGCGGCGAGTGGGACAAGCCCGGAGAAGTCGTGGAACCCGGCTTTCCCAGCGTCATCACAGGTCATCAGGATGCAGCGCCGATCCGCCTGGATCCCTTCAAACGCTGGCCGACCCGGAGCCGCCGTCTGGCGCTCGCCCAGTGGATCGCGAGTTCGGAGAACCCCATGACGGCGAGGGTGATGGTGAATCGGCTTTGGGATTGGCACTTCGGGCGCGGTCTCGTAGCCACTCCGAGCGATTTCGGCAAACTCAGTGGCGGCGCCTCGCATCCCGAGTTGATCGACTGGCTGGCGCGGCAGTTCACCGATTCCAAATGGAGCGTCAAGGCCATTCACCGGCTGATCCTCAACTCTGCCACCTATCGCCAATCGTCCCGGCATCATGATCCCAAGGCTGAAATCGCCGATCCGGAGAACACGCTCCTCTGGCGTTTTCGTTCGCGACGTCTGGAGGCCGAGGCGGTGCGCGACGCCGTGCTCGCGGTCAGCGGACGATTGAACCCGGAACAATTTGGGCTGCCAATTTTCCCTCCGCTGCCCGAGGGGTTGGCCGAGGAAGTGAAATTCGATAACAGCAAGTGGGCCACGCAGGACGGTTCCGAAGGACGCAAGCGCAGCATCTACATCTACCAGCAACGCACGATGACGATGCCTTTCATGCAAACGTTTGACTCCGTGGTCTGCGATGTCTCCCGCGACCGGCGTCAGGCTTCGGTGACCCCCTTGCAGGCGCTGGCCATGTACAACGGGCGCTTCGCCAACGAGGAAGCCACCCACTTTGCCGCCCGCGTTCGCAAGGAAGCCGGTGAATCAACAGCGACCCAAATCCAACTGGCTTTCAAAATCGCGCTCGGTCGAGAACCTGCCCCCGAGGAATCCGAACGAATGCAGGCCCTGATGAAATCGAGCACCACGGGCGGCGGGGAATTAGCCGCCGTTTGCCGTGTACTGCTCAATGCCAACGAATTTGTGTATGTCGAATAATCCAGTTCAAGAAGCGCAGTGGGCGCGGGGCTACGGCCCGAGCCGCCGGGAATTTCTGGGACGGATGTTCAACGGGTTCGGCGGGCTGGCGCTCACGGGCCTCCTGGAGCGCGAAGCCAGAGCCGCCACGGCCAGCATCGATCCGTTGGCCGTCAAGGCCCCTCCGTTCGCACGCAAGGCCAAGAACTGCATCATGCTTTTCATGTGCGGCGGCGTCAGCCAGGTGGATTCATTCGAGTACAAGCCCAAGCTGAACGAATTCCACGGCAAACGGATTCCGCGCATTCCGAAGATCGCCGCCGGCGAACTTCAGGGGCGTCTGACATTTGCTCATCAATGTGTCGGGAGCCCCTTCAAGTTTGAGCAGTTTGGCCAGTCGGGCCGTTATATCTCCGAATTATTTCCGAACCTCGCCCGGCACGCGGACGATCTTGCGTTCATTCACGGCATCCAGGTGGACAATCAGAACCACGGCCCCGCCACGCTTCACGTCGCAACAGGAAGCCAGTTTCCGGGCAGCCCGTCGGTCGGCTCGTGGGTGCAATACGGGCTTGGCAGCATAAACCAGAATCTGCCGGGCTACGTCGTCATTCAGGATCCGCGCGGTGCGCCCACCAACGGCGCGGCGGTCTGGAGCAACGGTTATTTGCCCGCGGCTTACCAAGGCACCTTTCTGCGGCCCACCGGCACGCCGATCGTGGATCTTGCCCGGCCGCCAGGCGTGACCGCGGCACAGCAACGACATGAGTTCGACGCACTTGCGTGGCTCAATCGCAGGCACCTCGGCGCCGCCGGCAGCGACAGCGAACTCGAGGCCCGCATCAGCGCCTATGAACTGGCCTTCCGCATGCAAACAGCCGCTCCCGAACTCGTCGATCTCTCTGGCGAATCGGAGGAGACCAAGGCCCTCTACGGTCTCGAAGACCCGAAGACGGCCGGCTTTGGGCGCCAATGCCTGCTGGCCCGGCGCCTCGTCGAACGGGGCGTGCGCCACACGCTCCTCCTGCATGGCGTGCAGATCGGGAAAGATAGCTGGGACGACCATGGCAACGTAAAAGAAGGCATGATCAAGCACAGCCGCGAAGTGGATTTGCCCGTCGCCGGATTGCTAGCCGACCTCAAAGGGCGCGGGTTGCTCGACGAAACCCTCGTCGTCTGGGCCTCCGAGATGGGACGCACTTCGTTCGTCAACGGGAGCGTCGGCGACAAAGTCGGACGGGACCACAACGGCCACGCCCTCTGCATGTGGATGGCGGGCGGCGACGTCAAAGGCGGCGCCACCGCCGGCGGGACCGACGACTTCAGCCTTTGCGCGGCGGAAGAACCGATCCCGATCCGTGACGTCCATGCGACCCTCCTCAACCTTCTCGGTCTCGACGACGAGAACTTGACCTACCATTACGCTGGTCGCATTCGCCGGCTCACCGACATCCGCGGCAACGTGCTCACACCGATCATCGCGTGACCACAAGCCCAAGCCCTGGTTCGGCCAATGGCTGCGGTCGATGTGCGGCAAAAAAGGGTCTCCTTGCCAATCGCGGCCGAGGGGTCGCGCCGAAAAAGGGTGCGAAAGCCAGATCCGCCTTTGGGATCCCGACGGGAAGGAGATCCAATCTTTCGCGATCGCGGAGGCCCAACCGCTCAGTGCGGCAATGTCCTTCGATGGCCGCCAGATCATAGGCGGCGACACCGAAGGACGGGTTCACTTTTGGATTGTGGAGGTCAGGAAACGAATTTCACAGCACCCACCGCCCGCAGCATTTTTGAAATCCTGACCCGTACTCCAGCACTGGGGCTTTCCATGGGCGATCTGTTCCGACTGCATGCCGCTGAAAAGGCCGGGATGAGGATGGCCGCCGGCAAGAAACTGCAAGCCCGCGCCCAGAGCATCATACAGCTACACCTGCCGGGTGGTCTTCAACAACAAGAGTCGTTTGATCCGAGGCCCGAGGCTACGCCCCGCTCTCCCGCGCCAGTTGCACCGCCGAGTGAACCGCAGCGCCATTGGGACCAGCTAGTGTGCCGTTCACGAATTCGGTGGGCATTTGTTGTGCCACAGTGAAGCTCTGGCAAGGCGCGACCAGGGAGCATATCCGGACATGGATCTGTGACCGAGGACCAACGCAGCCAGAGGTTCACTGTGGCACAACCCGATGGGCGGCACGTCTTTTTGATTCAGACTTCGTTGCTCCCTCCTCACAGACCCACGAAGGGTATGTTCGTCGTTCTCGCCTCGTCTGAATCAAAAATCCATTGCCGCAAATGTCCACCCAATTCGTGAACGGCACACTAGGCATTTCACCGACCCTAGACAATCCAATCCCGTATCCTAGAATCGTAACCCACCTGATTGTCTCGCACAAAGGTGCCGCCTAGGCTTGCCTCTCGGTTACTGAGCCCAACCGAAGAGTCGGAGGGAGATGCTGAATTGAGGAGATTTGGCGCCTTCCGACTCCTAGCTCAGCCCTAATAGACTCCGGGTCCATTTGTGAAAATGAAAGGAGCGTTCGCTTTTCGCAAAACAGTTCCCCTCGCCATCTTCCGAGGGGCCACACAGATCTTGAACCCTTCATTCTCGCACCCTTCAAGAAGCGCTTAAAACGGCAATTGCCCCTGTCGTCGTGTCTCCGACTGCCTGCCTGCCTTGGTCTGACGTCACGCTTGCAGAAATGATGTTTGAAGATAAGAAGGTCGACTCATCCGATCAAAACGAGAGCGGCGGTTCGAGTGCCCGACGATCAAACGATCAAGAATCCAAACTGCAAAAACGTGGTTGTCGGATACGCCTCGTAGCCTCTTCGGCTTCGGGTGCGGCACAGCGCGCCCTGGCCTTCCTACAACTTCCAGCCTTTCCTGTAAGCTGGGTTGACGAATCTATTAGCCTCCCGGCTGTTCTTGAAACGCATGCTCGCGGCGTCCCATTCCAATTTCGTGCCCGGAACTTTGATGGCGATGATGCCCAGCATCGCGATCTCCGTCAGCGGCCCGCCATAGGCAAAGTCGGAGCCGGCCTTGGTTCCGTTCCGAATGGCCTGCAACCAGTCTCGTTGGTGGCCTTTGACTCTCGGGATGCTTGCAGCGGGGCGCTTGTAATCTTTCATCCTCGTCTCGGGAATGAGCCGGACGCCACCTGCGCCGTGCGACCCATACAGGATCGTCCCCCTGTCTCCGACCACCACAGCGCCCGTTTCCACTGATTTCTGACCCTCCTCCAATTCCGGTGGACGCGGTATCTTTTGAGTGCCGCTGTACCATTTCATCGTGATTGGACCCCGGGAACCTTTGGCTGGAAATTCGTAAGTAATGATTTCGCCCATTGGGTAGGCGTCGCCCTGGGTCTTCGGATCGTAGTTCTCCACGTCCGCGCGAATCGTGGCCGGCAAGCCAAGGTCCAGCGCCCAGAAAACCGGATCGACCACGTGGCACGTCCAATCGCCGACGGTTCCGCCGCCAAAGGGCACCCAACCGCGCCAATTGCCGGGCAAATAAACGGGGTGATACGGCCGTTCCAAGGCCGGCCCCAACCAAAGATTCCAGTCCAGAGTCGTCGGAACCGGATGCTGCTCTTTTAAGAGGGGCAGTTGATCGATCCCCGAGTTCACAGCGGCGCATCCCGCGTGGATCGTGTGGACCTTGCCAATCGCCCCGTCCCAGATCCATTCGCAAAACTGTCGGATGGAATCCGACGAGTGGCCCTGGTTTCCAAGTTGAGTGACGACTTTGTGATCTTGGGCCGCTTTCATCAAACGGCGGACTTCATACACCGAATGAGCTAGCGGCTTTTCGCAATAGACATGCTTGCCGCGTTGGATAGCCGCCAGGGCCGCCACCGCGTGCGTGTGATCGGGCGTGGCGACAATCACCGCGTCGATGCTTTTCTCCATCTCGTCGAACATCTTCCGGAAGTCCCGATATTGTTTGGCATTCGGATGTTTTTGGAGCGTCTCCGCAGCCCGTCGGGTGTCCACGTCGCACAGTGCGACAATGTTATTGTCCTGAGCCACGGCGGCGATGTTGGCCGCGCCCATCCCTCCAACGCCGATGCCTGCGATATTCAATCGTTCGCCTGGTGGGGTCTGACCGCCGCCCGCCACAACATGCCGCGGAACGATCGAAAAAACGGCTGCGGCGAGTCCCGCCTTTCTGACGAACTGACGCCGGGTTGAGGTTGGGGTTTGGATGCTCACAATCGTCTCCTTGAGGTTGGTTGTTTCGGCTGTATGGACGTTCCAATTGTGTCTTCATCAAAAATGGGGTCAAGAACGCTTTGTGGAAGGCGAGGGTCCGGCTGTTGCCATTCGATGATGGGCCGGCTGTCCGCATATTTCGACGAGGAACGAAACCGCTCAACTTTTCGTTGCCGACGGGGCGTTGAGTTGCTCCGCCCCTTTGCTGGAGGAGGATGGAAGTTTTTTCTTTTTCTCCCCAGCCAGATCCGCCTTCATCGGCAAGCCAAGCAGTCGCTTGGCTTCCGTGAGGAGGAATTTCGTGTCGGTAAAAGGCTCGAAACTGATGTCCTGCCAGCGCACGAGGCCTTGGCCGTCGATCAAGAAAGCGCCGTGCAACGGCATGTTCTCGAAGGCATCGAAGGCGCGGAAGCTCTTGAAGGTTTCCAGGGTTTCATCGGACACCAGGGGGAAGGGAAATCCAGCCTTGTCCTTGCTCTTCGCGAAGCTCTTTTTCAAACCCTCGGCGGAATCGGTGCTGACAGCCAGAAGCGAGATGCCAGCATCAGAGAAATCTTTGGTGGCCGGGGCGAATGCATTAAGCTGCTCAAGGCAATGCGGGCAACCGTAGCCCAAATAGAACAGCATCACGACCGGTTTGTCTCGGTATTTGCTCAGCGAAAACTGTTTGCCATTCGCGTCGGCAAGTGTCCATTCCGGCGCTGGCGTCGGTTGCCACCGAAACGGGCCCAGGGAATCCAGGGCGGGTCGTTGCCCCACATCCGCGGCCTGCGGCGCCGGCGTTCGCCAATCGGCGGGTAGTTGCAGGGCCTTCGCCAGCGGTGCGAGACGCTGCAGCACCGGCAGCTCCAAGTCCGCGCCTCCCGCAACCCCGCGAAGAGATTCGAACGCTGCTCGGGCATCGTTCGTTTTACCGAGCCGCCACAGGATTTCGACGTGGTTCGCCAAGGGTTGCACCTGGTTGGTGGCGTTCTGCGTTGCTTCCTTGGCGTAGAGCTCCCCCTTATCCTTGTCTCCGGCGCGGAAGTGGATCATCGCGAGCTGCTCCTTGGGAAGCCCCTTCACGGATTCCAGCATTTCTTTCGTGACCTCCTTCTTCGCGGCAAGGTTGGCATACACTTTCAGTTCGTCGATGGCCGTCTCGGTGTTCTTGATGCGGCTGGCGTGGGATCGGAGAGCCTCGGTCATGGACTTGGCGAGTGCATCGTCAGCCAGCTTGTCTTGTCGCGCCTTTTCCTCGGCCTCATCAGCGGCGTTGCGGCGTTGTTCGCGCTGCAGTTTCAAGACATCCTTCAAGGCGGCAATCTGCTCCGCGCCCTTCTTGGCATCCCCTTTCTCAAAGTAGGCGGTGCCGAGAACCACCAGGCGACGCACCTGGTCGTCGAGAACATCAGTAGGTTCGAGATACAACGTCGAACACAGTTCTATGGTCTGATCCCAAAGTTCGAACCGGTTCAACAAGCTGATCAAACTCGATCGTCCATGCCGGGCGCTGCTGGTGCGGCGTTGATAGGCTTGAACGTTGTTCGTCGAGAGATCGTTGGTGGGGCTAAGGTATGCCGTGAGTGTGTTGAATTTCGGATGGCGCGGCAGCTCAACCAAGTTCTTAGCCAGGTCGATGCCTTCACGCACCCGGCCAAGATAACCGAGATTCCGTATCAGCCATTCGTTGTTGTGGGCGTAGTTCTGGATCTCATCCGGCAGCACGCGGTCGCGCATCATATGCGCGTGGTCGATTCGGGCTGAGGCCTCTTGTTGCCATGCCCCGTCGGAAAAACGGTTCAATTTGGAAAAGATATGGCCCGGCATGTGCCACATGTGAGCAACGCCCGGTGATCCCTGACCGCAGAGAGCGGCGGAATCCAACGCGCGGCGGGGCTTCTCTTGATCCCAGAGATGAATCCGGTAGTGATGCACTGGATGCATGGGGTCCACGGCGAGCACTTGAGTCGCCAGGGCATCGACCGCCGCGTGGCTCGAGATTGGCGAGCCGTGGCCCTCATTCTCCCAGATTTTCCAGACAAGAAAGGCTTTGGCCTCGATGTCGTTCGGATACTCCTCAATGATCTGCTCCAGGCTGCGGACAAACGCTCGATGTCTTTCATTGTCTGTGGAGGAAGCCTTCTTAACGGCGTTTGTCCCCAGCTCTTTGGGGTCGCCCTTCTCGAGTTTCTTCCCGGTTTTGTTTTCGACTTCCTTTTCCACTGGATGCAGTTTCGCCACGGCCGCGATCCAAAGAGTTTCGCGCCCGCTCAGACCGTTGGTCAACTGTGCGGCCCGTTGGATAAAATCGCGGGCTCGCTTCGAGTTGTTCACGTTTGCCATGGCCATGCCCCAGTAAGCCATCGCGCAGTTCGTATCCAGCGCCGCGACTTGGCGGAACGATCGTTCGGCTTCGAAAAACCAGAACCCATGCAATTGGCCGACGCCTTGGAGAAAGAACTGCTGCGCTAGTGGAACCTTGGTAGTGATCGGAAAGTGAATCTTCGGCATGCCTTCCATGAGGTAGGCAGACTGACGCGGCCCCTGGTTGAAAGCTTCGCCGTGCAAGGAGTGCCCCGCCGCGACCGAATCCGCATCTGATGTGCCCTCCAGATGATCCGCCGAGGCAGGCATGACTAAAAACCCGACAACAAAAAACGGCAGAAGACCGAAAAGTCGAGGGTTCATGAAATTCGTGAGGCCTGATGTTAGCGTCGCTAGTTTTACATTTGCCAAGCCGACGGGCAGGCTACGCATGGAAGAATATCGAGACAAGAAGAGAAAAAGGCATTACCCTTAAAACGGCAGTTGCTCCTGGCGAATGTTCGCAAGATCCTGGCGATAAAGTTTTTCCGAATCACTCACCAGCTCCCCAAGGGATACGCCTCACGCTTCGTCAAACCTTTCTCATGCAGGCTTTAGCAAATCTCCACGAGGTTCAACTGCCATTTTAAGGGTCACTGGTGACCCGCCCGGTCTCAGCGTCCCCAAGCCGATAATTTGATGGCCACGGAGGCGGTTCCCGGACAAAATGTTTCACCCAATCAAAAAGAGTGAATCATGGCCGCCCAGAATATGGAGGGCTCTGGTCGTCTGTGTTTTGTGACTTATGGAACCTCGAAAACCACTCCTTCTCGGTGCGGTGGTCCTTGCCCTCTGGTGCTCGTGTCTGAAGACCCTGGCCCAGGAGGGATTGGTTCTCTCCGAGTTCCTGGCGATGAACTCGGCCACCATCCGCGACGACTTTGGCGAGTCCTCGGACTACCTGGAGATCTACAATGGCACTCCCAACGCGATTAATTTGGTGGGCTATTACCTGACCGATTCGCTCAGCAGAAAAACCCAATGGCAATTTCCGCCGACTCTCTTGGCCTCGGGCGCTCACCTCCTGGTGTGGGCCTCGGGACACGACCGCCGTGCTCCGGGGCAACCTCTCCACACGAACTTCAAACTCGATGGCAACGGGGAGGCGCTGGCTCTGATCAAGCCTGACGGCGGGACGGTCGTGCACCAACACGTCTTCGGTCAACAGTTTCTGGATCGAGCCTTTGGGCTGGAGACCGAAGTCGTGGACGCCATTGTGGTGCTTCCAAGGGGAGCGCCGGCGCGCTACTTCGCCCCGGCCAGCGATTCGCTGGGTGATCGGTGGACCTCGCCCGATTTCGATGACACCGGATGGCATTTGGGCACAAGCGCTTTGGGTTTCGATAACAACCCGGCATCGGTGTTGTCGGCTTGGATCTCCACTGAAGTCAAGGACCTGCTCTTCGGCGCAACCCCTCAGCGCGGAGGTCTTTTTGTCCGCATCCCGTTTGTCCTGGAGCGCCCGGACACCGTTCTCAATCCGATGCTCCAAATCCGTTATGACGATGGTTTTGTGGCTTATCTAAACGGGAATGAGATCGCGCGCCGAGGAATCGCCGCGAAGTCGATCCCGGCGTTTAGCACCACCTCCTCTCTCGCACGGAGCAACGAGGTCGCGATCGTTGCTGAAGACTTTTCTTCGACCTGGCTCACACGGGGCCTCCGCCAAGGGACCAACATTCTGGCTCTTCACGCGTTCAATCGGGATCCGGGTGATGCTGATTTTCTCATCGTCCCGGAGATCGCGTCGCGTCGACTGCGTTATCGCACCAATGCGGAGCGCTATTTTGCGATCCCTTCCCCAGGTCTCGCTAATCCGACTGGCTACCCGGGAGCTTCTGCCAGCCTGGAGTTCTCGGTCAAAAGCCGCACTTTCCTTGAAAGTTTCGAGCTTGCACTGACTCCGACGCAACCCACACCGCTTGCCGATATTCGCTACACACTGGATGGTTCGATGCCGGGCGCGGACGCCATCCCCTACACGGGGCCCATTACGGTTACCAACAGCCTGCAAATCCGCGCCCGCCTCCTTGAGCCCGGCCTGCTGCCAGGCCCCGTGCGCACCGAAGCCTACGCTCGCCTGTCACCAGAAATGGTGTCTGTTTCCTCCGATCTACCTCTTATTCTGGTCCACGCTTACGGGGTTGGAAGCTTCAATGAAGCAACCAGCAAGGGATGCATCCTGTTCGTCCACGAGCCAAGGCGAGGCCGCGCCTCGTTCACGAACGCGCCAAACGCGGTCTTCCGCGCCGGTTTGAAACTCCGCGGTTCCAGCAGCGTGGGTAATCCCAAATACAATTGGGCGGTGGACGCCTGGGACGAAGACAATCGCGATCTCGAATTGCCGTTGCTGGGGATGCCATCGGGGGCCGAATGGGTGTTTCACGCACCCTATTTGACCGACTCCTCCTTGATCAACAACCCCTTGGCCAGCGAGATGAGTCATGCCGCGGGTCGCTATGCCCCTCACTCCCGTTCCGTGGAGTTGTATCTCAACCAGCGCGCGGGCGGCCTGCCCCAAGCCACGGTCGCTCTTGCCAACTACTTTGGCGTTTATAACATTTTGCAGCGGATCGGGATTGGCCCAAATCGAGTCGAGATCGACAAGTTGACGGACCAGGATGTGCAAGCTCCGGAGGTCACAGGGGGTTACTTGTTGAACATCGACCGCAATATCGACGGCCCGCCTGGCTTCACCGCTGGCGGCCAGCCCATGAACTACGGCGAACCCAATCATGACGACATGGTTTCCCCCAGACGCGAAGCCCAGCGGACCTATCTGATAGGCTATCTCGATCGTTTCGCGGCGGCTCTCAACTCACCCAATTGGACAAATCCAGTCACAGGATACGCGCCGTACGTGGACACGGGTTCTTGGATCGATTTCCACCTCGTCAATATCATCTCCATCAACGGAGAAGTCCCAGGCAACAGCACTTTCTTCTACAAACCGCGCGGGGGGCCGATCGTCTTTGGGCCCGTCTGGGACTTTGACAAGGCGTTTGCCTGGACTGAAGCGCGCGACGATGCCCCGTTCTCCTGGGATCCTGGAAGAGGGGCTTTTGGGACCGTTTGGTGGGGACGTCTGTTCCAGGATCCAAATTTCTGGCAGGCCTACATCGATCGCTTTCAAGAGATGGCTGCGGGCCCCTATGGAGTTCCCGGCATGTGGAGTTTGATTGACCGCCTGAGCAATCAGGTGAAGGAGTCCGCCGTGCGCGACATGGCGAGGTGGAAACAACCCAAGCGCGGAGGCAGTCAGGAGGGGGAAATTGCGTATTTCAAAGATTGGATCTCCCGTCGAATTCGGTTCATGGAGACGAATTTTCTGGCCAGGCCAGACATTTTGGAGCGTGGCGGGCAGGTTCCCATCGGAACCGCTGTTACCCTCGAGGCCCCTCCCGGAGCGACCATCTATTTCACTTTGGACGGCACCGATCCCAGGGCTGTGCACGGGAGCATCGCATCGAACGCGAGCGTTTACACTGGACCTATCGCCATTGCGGGAGAAACCCTGCTGGTCGCGCGGGCACGGGACGAGAAGCATCGCAATCTGTCGGGTGGATCCAATCCCCCGCTCAGCAGTCCTTGGTCGGGTCCCATGACCACGCGTTACAGCCTGCATGCTCCTGCCACCCCTCAAGATCTAATAGTCACTGAGTTGAACTACCATCCCTCCCCTCCAACGCCCAAGGAGTTGAGCGCCGAGGCGGACCTTCGTTCCGAGGATTTTGAATTCATCGAAATCCAAAACAACAGCGGCCACACCATCGACCTGTTCGGGAGCCGGTTCACCCGGGGAGTGACGTTTAATTTCAGCACTGGGACGACCTACACAATGGAACCGAAGTCCCGTCTCTTGCTGGTAAAGAATCCCGCCGCAATGGCGATTCGATATGGGCTCCTGCAGAATATCGCGGGGACTTACACGGGCTCGCTCGCCAACAACGGGCAAACGCTCCGGCTCGAGGATGCCATGGGCAAACTATTGTTCGAGTTAGCTTACGAAAGCGGTTGGTATCCCCCAACGGAAGGGATGGGTTTCACTCTTGTGCATCGCAATTCCGGTCGGAAAAACAACATGAAGGAAGCCTGGGGCCCAAGCAGCGTGATGTTCGGATCTCCTGGGCTAGAAAACCCACCCCCCGCCGAACTCCCCCGTGTGGTCATCAACGAGGTGCTCGCCAACAGCAGGCCTCCTTTGCCCGAGGCGATCGAACTTCTGAACTTGAGCGGCATCCCGGCCGACATCTCAGGCTGGCATCTCACAGATGACCCGCTTGAACCGCGGAAATATCGAATTCCAGACCAAACCGTCCTGCCCGCCGACGGGTTGTGGGTCATCAATCAAACGGCATTCGGGCAGCCATCCCAGGGCGCCAATTCCTTCGGGCTCAGCAGTCGCGGCGACGAAGTCTGGCTGTTCGCTTCGGATCGATCCGGGGCCCTGCTGGGTTACTCGCACGGGTTCCGATTCGGCGCCTCGGAGGCCGATGCCAGTTGGGGCCGATACGTCACTCGCGAAGGAGAAGAACACTTTGTCGTCCAGACCGCGCCATCGCTCGGTGCAGCCAACGCCGGCCCCAAAGTCGGCCCCGTGATCTTTCGGGAGATTCTGTACCACCCGTCCGACCTCTTTCAGAATGGAAGCTTCTGGGACGACGACGAAAACGAATACATCGAGATCCAGAATGTCAGCGACAACCCCGTTCCCTTAACGGACCCCGCCACGGGAAAACAGTGGCGTCTGCGAGGAACGGTGGACTTCGACTTCACCACAAACCTCGTTCTCGCAGCAAACCAATCCGCCATGCTGGTCAGTTTCGATCCCGCTAATGAACCCGCCCGATTGGCTGCGTGGCGTCAACAATGGGGCTTGAGCTCATCCTTTCCTGTTCTCGGACCGTTCCGCGGTCGGATGGAGAATTCCGGCGCCCAGTTAAAACTGCTCAAGCCATTCCAAGTCGAGAGCCAGGACACGAACGTTTCTTATGGGGTGGCCGACCAGGTGACATACCGTGATTCCGCCCCGTGGCCTGCGGCGGCGGACGGCGGGGGCGCGTCCCTTCAACGCAGGGATCTTAGGCGCTTCGGCGACGACTCCGATAATTGGACCGCCTCCCTTCCGTCACCCGGGCGGGAACGGGGTACGGGGAGCTCGCCGATTATCAATGCCCAACCCGCCAGCCTGACCCTCGTCGGCGCCGCGCGAGCGGTCTTGAGGGTGAGCGCGGCTCCGGGATCGGCGGCGCGGTATCAGTGGCGGCGGGATGGTGCGAACGTTCCAGGGGCCACGAACGCCCAGCTTGTGTTGGATCAGGTGGATGTTGGCGACGCCGGTCGTTACTCGGCGGTTCTTGTCAATGACAACGGCTCAGTGGAAAGCGACCCTGCGACGTTAACGGTGCTTCGCCCCCCCACGATCCTGCGGCAACCCGAGGGTCAGAATCTCAGGCCCGGATCGAACGCCAGATTCACAGTCGCCGCCTCGGGCCGTGGAAACCTGACCTTCCGGTGGCGCTTCAATGGTTCGCTTATTCCCTTGGCTGAAGGTTCCTCCTTCTTGCTGACGAACGTCCAGGCAACCCACACGGGAGCCTATTCTGTGCAAGTGACCGATTCGGTCGGCTCTTCAGTGAGCCAGATCGCACGGCTAAACGTGCTTGTGAGGCCCACCTTCGTCACGCAACCCCAGTCACTGGTCGCTGTCGCTGGCGATTCCCTGCAACTCCGAATAGAAGTCAACGGTTTGTCTCCATTCGCCTACCGCTGGCGCAAAGGAGCGGCCACCTTAGCCCGTGGCACCAACGCGGTGCTGACGCTGAACAATATTCAACTCAGCGATGCGGGCACCTATCTGGTGAACGTCACCAATCTGGCCTCCGGACCCCTCGGAACCAACAGTCAAACCGCCACCTTGATCGTGATGAGCGACTCCGATCGAGACCGCGTCGGTGACCAATGGGAAACCCAGTTTGGTTACGCGCCCAATCTGGCCTCCGATGCCGGCCTCGATGACGATGGCGATGGGCAAACCACCCTGCAGGAATTCATTGCCGGCACGGACCCTCGAGACGGCCAGAGCCGTCTTGGGATCGACTCGATTCGCCTCTCCCCCCACGGCACTGAGCTCTCCTTTATGGCGCAAGCAAATCGAGGTTACACCGCGCAGTTCAGGGAATCCCTCGATTTCGGTCAGTGGCAGACCCTGAAGCAGGTGAACGGTGCCGGGGCAGCGCGGCAAGAAATCGTCGTCGACTCTCGAACCCAAGGCGCCATGCGCTTTTATCGCGTCATCACTCCCCAGCTATTTGAAAACAACGGGCTATGAACGGCCGCGATCAACACGGATGCCACAGATAGGAACGCATCTCCCTTGTCGATCTGGTGAGTGATACGGAAAAACTTTATCGCCAGAATCTTGCGAAGATTCGCCAGGGGCAACTGCCGTTTTAAGGCTCAAGGAAATGACAAGCGATTGGTTGGCAACGAATCCCCCCTTCTTTTCTGAGGTCTGATGCAAGGACGCAAATAAGGGAGTGTTTTGGTCCAAATTAGTGTAGTCGTAATTCAGACACGAGTTACTTTGCTGGAGTGGATGGCAAGCCTCGAGTGAAGACGCCACCCTGTCACCGTTCAGTGGGACTTATCTAAAGACGCGAAGATGACAACGCGCGAAGGGTAGTCCTTGGTACTTTGGCGTGCCTAAACTGCATCCGTGATTGCTGGCTGAGCCATAAGCCGCGGGACAGTGTTATGAAGAACTATATTCTTTCCAAGAGCGCACATCAGCGATCCTCGATCGGACAGCATTCACTGCTCGTGGTTGGTCTTGGGGTGGCGATCCTCGCGACCGGAAATGCTCGCACCCAACCTTTTTCACTCAGCCTCTCGCGGGGGGCGGGATGGGAAGTGTCCTTTAAAACTCAAACGGATCACGAATATCGCCTGGAAGCGGCCTCGAGTTTGAGCCGGCTCGATTGGAAAACCGTTGCGGAACACCTGACTGGGACGGGGGCTTTGATCAAAGTGAACGATGCGCAGGATGCCAATCCGCAACGCTTTTACCGAGTCGTTCAAGTGCCGCTGCCTCGAGGGACGATTTCGTCCAATGCGGTCTTGCCGATTCCTTCAACGGTTTACCCGGAAAAAACCATCATCGGATCCTCCGTGCTGGGTTTCCAGTACACTATCCCTGAAAAGTGGAAGGGGATTCTGCGGGAGAACACTTCGACCATCTTTTTTGGGTCCGACACCGAAGCGGGTTTGGTTCTTTCTTTCCTCACCCTTGCCGGGGACGCCCCTCTCATCGCCAAGACCCTGGGACAAGATTTTTATGTGGGACGCTTTGGAGGATTCCAAGTCAGCAAGGCCGCTCAAGTGTCTGGCAACAAGATTTCTATCGAGTGGGCTGGCGTCGGTTTTGACGACGAAGGCAACACTTTGAACGGAGTCTTTCTGCAAGTGCAGGCGGTGGTTCATCCGAGCGGAGGAATCATTGGTTACGCGGGCTTTTTCACGCAACCCAATCGCGCTTTGATGGAGCGTGTAGTGAACGCTTTTGTGTCCTCGACCGTCACCGTCGCGCGCAAGACGCGTGCGGACCTGGTCAGCGCCATCGCTGGGAAGTCGTTCGTGTGGGTAAAATCCACCAGCGTCGGGAGCGGGGGAACTTCCGGCTCTCTATCCGGTTGGAAGCAAAATAACGCCTTTTTTTGTCCTGGCACCTATGAGATCACAACCTACTCCGAGTCAAGCTACAGCGGCAGTTTGAGCGGGGGTGCGTTTTACACGGGAGGATCGAGCAGCAATTCGACCGAAGCCGGGGACTGGACCATCATCGACACGGATTCGGGGCCTATCCTAGTGATGATCTCTTCTGAAGGGGCCAAGGCAGCGGTCATCCGGATCGAAGGCAATTCGATCTTCTTCGGCGACCAGCAATTTGACTACAACGGAGCGCATCGTTGCAATTAGCCCGCTGATCCCCAACTCGACAGTCCGGACTGCAACCCTTTGGTGAATCTTAAAACGGCAGTTGAACCCAGTGGAGATTTGCTCATGCCTGGGTGAAAAAGATTCGACGAAGAAGGAGGCATATCCCTTTTGGATCTGCTCAGTGGATATCCTCAGTGAATTCAAGACCAGGACCAGACGTGCAGAAGGGCGAGACTCCGTCGAGCCGGGCTTGCTTTCCACCACGCTATCAAGCGCCTCAGCGCGTTCCCTTCCGAGGCAATTGCGAGGTTCGGAAGAACCCTCCTCCTCCCAATTGAAGGTCCCCAGAGTGACGTTTTCTTCCGCATATCTCCGTATTCCGCAGAAAGCAGCCAGGAACAATACTTGAGGGTTGGACTGTTTTTGTCCCACCCATTGTGCTTCAATCGAGAGGCAATGGATTCGAATGGAGTTCATTTTTGGGCAAAGACTACGAAGGATGGCCAGCCCGGCATTTCCGTCCGCGACCACTGCCTCAACGTCGGCTGCGTGGCCGAAGCGCTGGCGGCGTGGTTTCACATCTCATTCGCGGACAGGAGGTTGGCGGTATGGCTGGCTGCTTGCCACGACATCGGGAAAATCAGCCCAGGATTCCAGCGGAAATGCGAGGAGTGGCTAACGGAGAACGGGTTGAAGGCAGAGGCCGAGACAAGGGCCTGGAAACAAGCCGAAGAGAATCACTCGAAAGTGAGCCAGTTCACGCTGCAACATTGGCTCCGCCAACAGTTCGATCTCGGCACTGACGACAGTGCTTTTTGGGCCGCCGCGTCGGGGATGCATCATGGCGCACCTCATTGGAAAGGAGAGTGGCAGATCGCAGAGAGATCTGGAATTCCGCCGAATGACGTGTGGGAACAGCGGCGCCGGGAACTGGCGGTGGAACTCGCCACACTCATCGGCGAGCCAACGTGCCCGCCGCATGTGGATTTGGAGGACATGTCTGCTTTGTGGTGGACGGCAGGGTTCATCACCGTGGCGGACTGGATTGGCTCTGATGAAGATTTTTTCTCGCCCAAGCGCAGCGACATTCCGGCCAGTCTTGCCCCCACCCAGGCTGCCGCGCGAAGTGCCTTGCAGAAAATCGGAATGGAGCCCGCCCTTTTTGCAGCATCCCGCTCGTTCTTCGACCTATTTGGTTTTCCCGCCAACGATCTGCAAACGGCTGCGTTGGCGATCATCCGCGAACCGGGAGTCTATGTGATCGAGGCTCCGATGGGCATGGGGAAAACCGAGGCGGCACTCGCAGCGGCCTATGAACTCATCATCACCGGCCAAGCCAGCGGGCTTTATTTTGCGCTGCCAACCCAGGCCACCAGCAACCGTATTCACGAACGCGTGACTGATTTTCTCGGGCGCGTTCAGGCGGTTGCGCCTCGGTTGGTTCATAGCGGTTCCTGGCTGTTGGACATGGAAATGCACTTGCCGTCCCTCGATGCCGCGCAACCGAGTGATCAGCGTGCGGCGGCGCGCGACTGGTTTGCGTCGTCCAAGCGCGCGCTCATTGCGCCCTTCGGCGTCGGCACCGTGGATCAGGCCTTGATGGGCGTCATCGCGGTGAAGCATTTCTTTGTGCGGCATTTCGCCCTCGCCGGGAAAGTCCTAGTTCTGGATGAAGTGCATTCCTACGACGTGTTCACCGGAACATTGATCGAAGCTCTGATCACCGCTCTGGCGAAGCTTCGCTGCACGGTCATCATCCTCTCGGCGACACTCACCCGAGAGCGACGCGAAAAACTGCTCAACATGGCGGGGGAGCGACTGAGGAGGAAACCACCCCGGAGGCCACGACATGAGCGATTCAACCTGCTGGCTCACCCGGGCCCTCATCACTCCGCGCACTCTGTTTGCCCGCGGGATCAAGGACGCTTACGCCTGGCATCAATTGGTCTGGCAGGCGTTCCCCGGTCGCGATGGCGAGAAGCGTGATTTCCTCACCCGCCTGGATGACAAGCCTGGCGGCACCCAGTTGCTCATTGTTTCACCCATTGCGCCCGTGCGACCTGATTGGTTGGGCGATGCGGACGTATGGGAAACCAAATCCATCCCGCCTGCTTTTTTTCAAGCTCGTCGTTACCGCTTCCAACTCCGGGCCAACCCCACGCACAAGCCCGTGAAAGACAAAGACGGCAACTACATCGCCGACGCCAAGAAGCGCAAACGCCGTGCCGTCACGGGCGAGGCGGAACTCGCCGCCTGGCTGCAACGCAAGGGCGAAGCCGGCGGATTTCGCCTCTGCAACGGTGCTCCACTGGAGACATGGAATGAGGTGCAACGATTTGAGAAGCGCCAGGCTAACGGACCACAACACCACGGCATTCACGGCACCGTGGATTTCTCCGGGGTCATCGAGATCACCGATCTCGCCCTCTTTCTCACCGCGACCTTCACCAAAGGCATCGGCAGCGCGAAGGCGTTTGGGTTCGGGATGCTGCTGCTGGCGCCGTTAGCGGCCCAGTAGCTTGCTGTAATCTTCATGCGTACCGATCCAAACCCACTCAGCGCCGCCCTGCATTTCACGGGCCAGCGCCCGGTAATGGTCACCCACGCGGACAGAGAACCGCCGATCGCTGCCATGAAACTGCTTGAATTCCAAGGACGGGTGCCGCGGGTTGGCCCGCCAAAGCCGGTAGTTCTTGTCGGCCAACCGCCGAATGTGCGCCGGGAGTTGGTGATACAATTTCCAAAAGCGGGCGGTGGCCTTGGACTTCATGAGGTCCCTGGCGGCCAATCTCTCAGCGTGCCGGCCTGCCGTTCCTCGTCAGCTTCCGTAAACAAAAAATCCAGCCGGCCAGCCCTGGCGTTTTCGTCCATCTGGCGGTCCCACTCCTCGTTCCGGCGGGCAATCAACCGATCTGTCAATTGCCAGAACTGCTCTGGTGGAAGACCCACGATGGCAGCCTCGATTTCGTCAACTGTGCTCATGCCCGAATACTACCGACTCTCCACTTTGTTTTCAACACTCCACCCTCAACCTTCACAGCTCAACTAAACAAATGAAACTCCTCGAACTCCACATCCTCCAGTCCTTTCCTGTCTCGTGCCTCAATCGCGACGACCTGAACTCACCCAAGACCGCCACGTTCGGCGGCGTGCAACGCGCTCGTGTTTCCAGCCAGTGCTGGAAACGTGCTATTCGCGAAACTGCTGCGGCGGATAGCCCTCACTTCAAAGGCGAACGCACCCGGCTCATCATCGGACCGCTGCGCGATGCCTTGCATACCCACGGTTTCAGCGAAGCAGACGCCAACACCAAAGCCATTGAGATCAGCGAAGCACTGGCGACCTACGACAAGGAGAACGAGAAGAAGAACGGCACCCTGAAAGTAAAAACCATCTTCTTCACCTCGCCCGCCGAAATCAAAGCCCTGGCAGCTGCGTATGCTGATACCAAGGACGTAAAGAAGGCCATCAAGGCGCTCAAGCCGGAGCCTCGTGGCCAAGGAAACCGTCTGGTTGACGCAGAAGTTGATGGCGGCACTGTTCGAATTCACCCTTGCGACGATCAATGAGCATCTGGCCAACCTCTACGCCAAGGGGGAAATTTCCGAGGCGGCAACCATTCGGAATTTCCGAACAGTTCAAAAAGAAGGGCGTCGCGAGGTCGCAAGGAATGTCGAGTTCTACAACCTCGACGCCATCATCGCCGTCGGTTTCCGGGTGAATTCCGCCTGCGCCATCCGGTTTCGGCAATGGGCCACGGGCGTGCTGCGGGACTACGCCATTCGCGGGGACGTGCTCGACAAAGAGCGGTTGAAGAACGGTTCGTTCTTCAGCAAGGCGTATTTCGAGAACCTGCTGGCTGAAATCCGCGAAATCCGGGCCAGCGAGCGGAAGTTCTACCAGAAGATCACGGACATCTATGCCACGGCCATGGATTAAAGCGCGGAGGCGGAAACCACGCAGACATTTTTCGCCACGGTGCAGAACAAACTGCAATTCGCCATGCACGGGCGCACTGCCGCCGAATCGATCGTTGATCGGGCGGACAGCAGGAAGGAGAAGATGGGCTTGACCTCCTGGAAGAACGCGCCGCACGGTAAAACCCTCAAGCCGGATGTCGTCGTGGCCAAGAATGATCTGACCGAGAAGGAACTCAGGTCGCTCGACCGCTTCGTGACGATGTACCTCGATTACGCCGAGGAACAGGCGGAGCGGAACATTCCCATGACGATGCAGGACTGGGCGGGGAAGCTGAACGCCTTTCTTCAGTTCAATGAGCGAGACATCCTCGATCATCCGGGCAAGGTGAGCCAGGCGGTGGCGAAGGCATTTGCCGAAAGTGAGTTTGAGAAATGCCGGATCGTGCAGGATCGGTTGTTCGAGTCAGATTTTGACCAGCACATCAAGAAAGCCCTAGAGAGCGGCGAGGCGCAGCCATGAGCGCCGAAGCGCAGCCCAAATCCGAAATCGTAAATTCACCCCATGCCCCTCTTTGAACGCCCACCCCTTGAAACCCTGGCTTCCGCCAAGGATCGTTGGACGCCGCTCTATCTGGAACATGGCCGATTGGAGGTGGACGATTCGAGCGTGAAATGGATTGGTTCAAACGGACTGCTCTGCCGCATTCCAGTGGCCACGGTTTCCGCGCTCATCCTTGGTCCCGGCACCACGGTGACGCACGCAGCGATCAAGGCCTGCGCCGAGAGCAACACACCCGTCTGCTGGACCGGTGAGGATTCGCTCCGTTTTTACGCTTTCGGGCTCGCGCCAAATCACACAAACGACATGCCACGCCTCCACGCGGAAGCATGGGCCGATAAACGCCGCCGCACTCAGATCGCCCGAGCCATGTTCCTCATGCGTTTTCCAGGAGTGGATGTGGAAGGCAAATCCGTGAAGGAAATGCGTAGAATGGAAGGTTTGAGAGTCCGTGCCCTGTATGCTCACCTGGGCTTGGAGCACGGCGTTACCTGGAAGGGCCGCAACTACGACCGCCAGAATTGGGATATGTCCGATGCCATCAATCAAGCTCTTTCCTCCGCCAATGCCAGCCTCTATGCCTTGTGCGCCGCCGTGATCAGCTCCCTCGGCTATGTTCCCAGCCTTGGCTTCGTGCATGATTCAGGTACGCTGCCATTCGTGTATGACGTGGCGGATCTCTACAAACACCTCACCAGCATCCCCGCAGCCTTCCTCGCCGTTCGGCAAGACCCCAAAGACGATGGGGAACTCGTCCGGAAACTTTTTAAGCAGCGGGTCGAAGAGGAACGCCTATTGCAGCGAATGCCCAAGGATCTGGCCGCGTTGTTTCAAACTTCCGAAGCCGCCCCCATTCAAGCCGGTGCCCGCCCGCCATCCGCGCTGTGTTGACACATGAAATCGCAAATCGGCATCCGAAAGTCGAATATTAGATGACGGTTCTCATCGCTCACGATACCCCGCCCGCAATCCGCGGCATGCTCAAGCGTTGGTTTGTCGAACCGAAGCCCAACGTCTTCGTCGGGACAATCAACCGCCGCACTCGCGACAAAGTGTTGGACTACGTGAAGCGCAACGCGGAAGGAATGAGTCTGCTGATCCTCACCAGCGAACCGAACTGCCAAGGCTTCAAGATTGAGCGTTGGGGCGAACCCGACCGCCGCGACACCCACCTCAGCGGCCTGTGGCTGGTGTCTGAGGAATGGGTGGATCAAGAAAACTGTCCCTTCTGATTCCCCGAATAATCTCGTCAAGGACCCCCGTAACCTGTTGGTATGTCAGGGTTCTCCCCACCCGCGTGGGGATGGTCCGGTCAACCAGGCCAACATAGCAATCCGCAACCAGTTCTCCCCACCCGCCTCTCACCACCGAGGGCGTAACAGAGATCATGGGAGAGCTTCCTTGAAGTACCTGCTCGACGTAGTATCTCAAGATGAGGTGCCATAAAACGGCACCCAATCAGGATCCAAGGGGCTGATGGTTTGTGCGCTTCCTCGGGGCGGGCGCCGGCAAAGCCTTTACAAGTATGTGATCGGCATGCGATGGATAAAGGATGTAATCCAGTATTGCGCGGAAACCGGCCTCAACACCCCGCGATCCTCCGACAGATAACTGTTCCCACCAGTCACCACACGCAACGATCGACCAGCCTCGGGTCGGCTCTGAACGGGATCTTCAGCGACTGCGGCGCCGGCAGTTTCCGCTGGAGGCCAAATGGCGTCGTCATGACGTTGCAGTTATAAGCATGGACCATCAACTGTTCGAGGTTGACTGCGTCCGCGCAATTGTAAGCCAGCAACGTTTCCAAGGCGGCCTCGTTTTTCCTCCGCTGGTACTCGCACCATAGGGTCACCGCGAAAAAACCATCCACGGACTTCAAATCACCGCGGTCAAGTCCGATCTGTCGCTCGATTTGCTTGAGCCCGCCGCGGTAGCCGAGCCGTTTCATCACGTAGCGCAAGTCTATATGTGCCCGGGGCATTTCGATTCCGAAAAAGCGCTTGATGAATGGCACATCGAAGGTCTTGCCGTTGAATGTCACAACAAGTTTGAACTTCTGGATGTCGGTCTTGAAGCCGGCAAGGTTCCTGCCGTTGACGTAGGTCCTGACCTCACGCCCGTCATACAGCGCCACCGTGGTGATTTGGTCATAGTTCGGATCCAATCCGCTCGTCTCGATATCCACATACGCCACCAAATCCCGAAAGTCGGCAAACAACCGCCAGTGCTGATCCGAACTCAAGTTGTCGATAAAAAAGGACGGGTTATGCTGTTCGAGGTGGTGTTCGCAGTCATCGAGAAAGCCGGGGTCCCTCGCGAGCGCCCGGTAGTCGGCCCAGGTTTGGACGCCTTGTTCCCAGAGCGCGCGCTCCTTGTTCAAGCTGACGCGCGGGATGTGGCAAAGCGTATTCGGCAGCATCGATGGCCCTCCTGCGGTGGTGATTCAACTGGCGTTCAAATGACGAGGAAAAACCCTGGGGACATTTCGTGAGGATGTCAACGGTCGACGGGCCCATTGCGGCATCGTTACGGCAACCCCCTGGGCTTGGCCGTTTCGGAGGACCCACCCCCTAGCGCCGGGTTGAGCCATGGTGTGTATCGATGATACCATTGCGTGGATTTCATCGGGGCAGCGTGGCCATCCATGAATCCGACACTGCTCCTCCCCCCGTGGCGGATGCTCGGCCCTCCCCAATTGGGATCGTCAGAAGTCACGTATTGGCCGCCGAAACCGGCCGGGTCTTCCAGGACCCAGGACTGCGCCTTCTCGGGGGACTTGAGCGTGACACACTTCGTGGGATCCAAACTGTCGACAGCCTTGGTCCCCGAATCGGACAGGTAAACCGTGGCCGATGGGTTGGCGACGGCGGTATCTTTCAAAGGCTGCACCAACCACCTCCCTTCTGGATAGCTGCAACCTCCGATTTGAAAATTCGCCCCGTATCCGGCCACGGTCCGGTCGATCGTGAAAATGTAAGTCAACTTACCTCGACGGGGTTGCCTTTCCTTTGTGGGACACAGGAGTACGTTGGTATTTTGCAGGAACGGCTGGATAAAATTGAACCAGGCGATCCCCGCTCCGCCGACGGCCGCGGTGAAGGTCCAGGGATACACCTCGCCGTCCTGCCCCGCGTACATGGCGCTGGCCAGACTCATCTGACGCACATTGCTCAGGCATTGGATAGAAATCGCCTTTTGCTTCGCCCGGCCCAAGGCCGGCAGCAGCATGGCGGCGAGGGTCGCAATGATGGCGATCACGACCAGCAGCTCGATGAGCGTGAATCCTGAGAGGCCATCCCGGTACAGTCTGACGCGAGGCTCGCAGGTCGAACCGTGATCCTGAGCATTCATAGTTCTCACGCTCGGGGAGGCACTCCGTTTTGTCTAGTATGAATAATCTCGTCGTCCACCATCCGCAAACTGCTGGCGAAACACTCCGGGTCAAATAGCCGTGCGCTCAAGATCAGCCGCATGGTGGCGGGACTTCAAACCCTGGAATTCATGCACTGAGAAACTTTGCCTTTGCCACTCACTTAAATTGACCCAGCTCTGCTCAGATAAATTGATCCATCGGCTGAGTGGTAGGGGCGGTGGTTTTTCTTTCCAAGGAGACTTCTGAACTATTTTCCAAGGAGTTGAGCGGATGCTCAGAGGGACTGA
>SXGS01711103.1_pt1 | contig 24420 bp, 37 predicted proteins | sample 3174681 | NCBI WGS metagenome assembly SXGS01 (sample SAMN11356861, study PRJNA531348) | freshwater metagenome | isolation source: freshwater sample F1-80 | place: China: Fuxian Lake, Yuxi | collected 2017-12-25
ACCAACAACAGATTCAATATCAATTAAACCTGAACCTACCCCTGTAAATGCTGCACCATCTAAAAGTTTACTATAATAAACTGTTGTCTTAGCACCCGTTACACCTGCCACCCAATGACGACCAAAAGCAGTATGGGAACAGTCAGGGTCAAATGTGGATACGCCAGTAGGTTTAGTACCATAATCCCCTACTCGTTGCCATATATAAGAACCTACATGATTAGCTTTACGATAGACAAGAAGTGGATTACCTGTTTGAGCAGCAAACCCATACATACTATTACCAAAACCAGCACCCTCTGCTAGTTGTGAGAATTGCCATCTATTACCAGTAAAAGTAATTGTAAGGTCAGTAGTTTGGTCTGCTTGTTTAACAGGAGATGCTGTAAGAGTTGTAGAACCCGTGTACATCATACCATTCCCACAAGAGAGAATAGTAGGTGTTAAATCAATATCCACAAATTCAAACATTGATTCAAGGTAATTATCTACTCCTAAACCATCACGGTTAGTAGTAACAAAACTCCAACCCTTGCGACTACCTAAACGACCAAACTTATCAATAATACAATTGACGGCTTTTGTGGCATATCCGCTCTCTAATGTAACACCACTCTCTTGAGTGTTTAACCCAAGAAAGCCTAATGCCGCATTACTGAGAGCTTTTAACGACCCTGCCATTATTCAGGTATCCAACGAAGTTCGTCTTGACGATGTGTTGCTTCTATTGCAATAAAATCACTTAACATATTACGGAATCGTTGTTCTTGTTCCATAAAGCCACCATCATCACCACGTTCACTGATAGCACGAGCAACTGTTCCCTCAACAAGGAGAGCTGCTGGTATCTGAATCTGTGTGGCATCCGCTACAAGTTCTTTTTGAGGTAAAACCACATTAATACGAATATTATATGTAGCATCAGGAATAGGGAATAAGTCAATTTGACTATCACCATCAACATTTACACCATTAAAGTTGTAATACATTGGTGAACCAAACTGCTGGTTATTTAACAAGAATTGTCTATCAAACCATTTAGTGCTTTGCTCATACATCACAAAGTTATCTGTGTCATTAATCACATCTAAGACACGGAACCTTGTACCTGAATCAACAAGAACATAGTTAAATAAATTAACAAAGGTATCTGCTGTTAAAGTAGTGCGAAGTGCTGACCAATCCCAGCTATCTTCTATCTCTGTTTTTACAACATTAACTAAATCACCAATGAGTTTGGAGTAAGGAGTTTCATTGACAGTAGTAACCTCATTTTCACGAAGTCGTCTTAAAACTCGATTTACACATTCTAAGTATGTCAATTTATATTCCTTTTAATTATAATACAATTATATCACAATGACTATAATTTGTCAAGTGATTTCTTACCACTTCACCTTATCAGCCCAATATGCCGCACTCATCTTACCTTTAGCAATATTATCTGCATGACGAGCCTTAAAGGATTTTTGCCTAGCTTTTTCAGCAGGAGTAAATGGATTAGCACCAGCACCTCTGACACCTTGTTGACCAAAACGAATTAACTTTTCCTTATCACCATCTTTTGCTAGAACAGCATGAGATTTAGTGGGATGATTGGGTGTACGTTTAGGTTTGTTATACCCTTCAAAAGTTTCTTGTCCTTTTTTAATTGGCATTATTTCTTACCCTTTTTCTTGGATTTACCAGCCTCGCTTAAAGCAATAGCAATGGATTGCTTCTGTGGTTTACCCTCGTGCATTAATGTAGATATATTTTTAGATATTGTTTTTTTACTTTTACCTTTAGCTAATGGCATATTATTTCCTTAAAGTTAAATACATTCTTTCACCAATTACGAACGACATACATGCACCACTTAAATCCAACAAGATGATGGTTATTGCTTCAGGAACAGAAGGTGTGAATACTGCACTTACTGTTGCTAACCAAATAATAATTATTGCAATATATCTAAAACTAGACCTTAAATTAGTTACCCATTTGTCAGGTTCACCAATAGGTTTATCTATCTCTGCTAGGGCTTTTAGTCTTTCAGATTCCGCTTGCATCAGTTGAATACGCTCTGTTACATTTTGTGGTGAACCACCTGCACCACCTGTAAACTTAGCAAAGATACCACGGACACCATCTGTTATAGCTGGAAGAAGTGCTGGAAATAAAACTGACCACATTATACAATCCCCTTTACATATTTACCCTTACCTTTTAATGTAAGAATATTTCCACGCATACGAGGGTCAAAGGATATATGAACCCAAGTTTTTTCATAAATAAGTTGGTCAAACTTAAGATTACTTTTACTTAAGATATTAGATATAGTAAGAGGTGTGTGACCATAAGCTGTGAAATCCACCGCATACCCATAAGTATGTGATGAGTTACTAGTGCCACCTACTACACGATTGACATCAGGACTACGATAGCCACTATTTATAGTAATAGGAACATTGCCTAATATCTCTCTAACTTTCTCCATGTAGAAAGCAGTAGTGCGTAATACTTCAATCACTTCTTTAGATGGAGTATTATCTATCTTTTGTTTAGTGACTGTTAGTTCAGCAAGAGAAAAGTGTGGTGTTAATTGCATTAGTGTCCTACAAAAGCACGAGATATATAAGAGATAATAGCTCCTACTAGAGAAGCAATCATCATCCCAGCCCAAAAACCGCCACGACCCTTGTTAGCTAAGGCAAGTAGTTCATCTAAAGCATTTTCCATCTTGTCTATCTTTTTCTCAAGGGATTCTACCTTTGAGATAAGCTTACCATATTCTACTGGATCTATAGGTTCTGACATTTAAATTCTCTTAAGGTTTAGTTGGATAAGTTACAGAAGTTGGGAAACTTTCCTGTGTTGTAATATCACGCAATGCTTGACGATAAGTAGCCCATGCTGCTTTGTCTACTGGTGCGTCAGCTACCTGTGTCCAATCAGATTCAGCTAACAAGCGATTACGTTCAGCACGAATGCCTGAAGCTAAAACTTCATTAGGAGTAACTGGGTTAATAAAATATAAAGGAACTGAATTAGAATAATCCATTGCCTCTTGCTCAGATGACCAGTTTACTTGTGTTTCAGGATTGTACGGAAAAGCTACAACATATCCATCTTCACGAGTAATGGTTAAAATGCCATTCTCAAATAGATAATTAAACATCTGATTCAATTCCTATGATAGATATCACTTGATTTGCATGAGAATTTGCTACTGTTGTGCCTGCAGTTAAAACAAGTTGCTGAGACATAAGATAAACGCCACCAGTACTAGATAACATTGATATAAATTGTTGAACTCCATTTATATATACTGTTGTATATGATGCTGGGGAGTTTATTGATACGTAGCCAATAAATTTTTTGCCTGTAGGAACAGTATAAATAGTCCTTTGATCTGAATAAGTAGTAGCTAAAGATATTTGCTTAGCATTTACTCCTATTGATGGAGGTGTGGTCACTAACATAGTTTATTCCTTATTAAAGAGTTGATTCAACGCCAGTAATTCTAAGATTTATTTTTGGGCCATAAGTGTTTAACTGTTCGCTTGTAGCTACAGATTTTGTTATCTGCAATGTAGGAATAGTAGAGGTGGTAAAATTAGCACCTGTAACTGTAACATATCCTAATATATTAAGGTCTTTGTCAAATTTATATATTCTAGAATTCTCCGTAGCTAGAAAACCAAAAGCATACGTGTCAGCAGTAGCATATTGATTAATTCGCACAGATGTTATTCCCATTGAATTAGCAGGCGTTGTTATTGTAAAACTACTTGGAGAGTTTTGAGTTATTCCAATATAATACCAAGACCCTGTATAATTAGAAGCAGCAGAATATAGTTTATGTGTTTTTGTGGTGTCATCATAAAATGCTACAGCCTGACCAACTTGTGAGTTTGTCCAATTTCCAATGGCGTGGGTTGTGTTGGTTGATACATTATAGGCATATAAGTTCCCACTACTATATGTTGGTCTCCAAAAAACAATTCCATTTGAGTACCAAATGGCTGGATATGTGCTGCCATTTTCAGGGGCGGGGCCAAGATATGTCGTTGTATCTGTTAATGCGTCATGTACATAAAAAGAACTAATTTGCACCCAGTAAAATTTACTAACTCCATCAAAACATTTTGGAGCGTAAGAGGCGGAATTTATTGTGCTGGTTGTTCCTGATGTTGTTAAAGAGTAGAGTCCAGTAGTAGAGTTCCCATCAAAGTTGTAATAATATAATTTACCATTAATCTTGTAAGCCCATTTAATATCCCCCCATCCTCCTAATGAATTAGAAAATGTTGTTGAGGTGGATTGCGCTAAAGTACCTTGAAAAGTCTTTAAAACTACTGATGTTGGATTTGTAATATAGCTTAAAGTTGGATTAGTTTGTGTATTTGCAATATAACTAATCTCACCCATATAATAAGCAGTTGTATCATTATTTTTAATTTTAACTGTACTATTAGTACCTACAATCTCAGAGCCTGCAGCACTTCCAGTTAAACTAACTACATTAAAATCACTTACTTGTAATGATGGGGCTGTAATGTAACCTGTAGAACCTACCTCAACATCCTTTATGACTGCTGTTTTAGTGCTGTCAGTTGTATAGAGTGTCTGCGTATTAGAGACATAATTCCCAAATAGGATCTCACCCTTATATAATTCTTTTACTTGATCTGCCATGATTATTCCTTATTGAAACTTTAAAAGTGATGCGTAATTAAAAGATGCTGGTGCTGCAACCCATGAAGCAGCAGTTCCATCTGTACTTAGATATTTACCAGCATTACCTGATTGAGTAGGTAGTGCTTCTAATGTAGCAAAACTTAAAACACCATCTCCACTTGTTTTTAATATTTGATTTGCTGTACCATCAGTAGTTGGTAGAGTGAATGTATTTACAAAAGTATTTAAATTACTATCATAAGCCTGAATACTTATACCAATAGCAGCAGATTTAAGTGTAGTGGCATCATATCCTTGAACTGTTGTTCCAATGTCACCAGTAGTAAGAAAACCAGTAGAAGGAACATAGTTAACTACCCATGCTGAACCATTCCAAGCTTTCATTGCATTAGAAACACTATTCCAATATAAAGCTCCTGTAATTAAAGCACCACCATCATTATCAGTAGATGGGTCTGCACTCTTAGCACCTAGATAACGGTCATCAAATGAATCGTAGGATGCAGCAGCAGATGCCGCACTAGCACTAGCCGCACTTGCAGAACTAGAAGCTAATCCAGCTTGTGTGGTAGCTATTCCTGCTTGAGTAGCAGAAGTATTAGCAGAGTTTAGGGAGTTAGTAGCATAAGTGGAAGATTGACCTGCACTTGTACTTGAATTATTTGCTTGTGTTGTAGCTAAAGCAACTTGAGCAGCAGCTAAATCCACTTGGTCTTCTGCAAGAGCCACTTGAGCAGCAGAAGTAACAGCAGACGCAGCCGAGGCAGTAGCCGATGTAGCTGAAGCTGTAGCACTTGTAGCCGCATTAGCAGCAGATAACGCAGCAGCCGCCACACTACCTGCTGTAGAAGCAGCAGCCGTAGAAGCTGTAGTAGCACTAGCCTCAGCAGCAATTGCACTTAATTGAGCATCTGTTGCAGCTTGGATAGCTACAGCAGAAGTATTAGCCGTATCCGCAGTAGCATCTCCACTGCCCCCACTACCACGATATATTGCCATATTTATTCCTTAGTAGATTGCTGTTTTACTTGTACTGTTTTTTCTTTTACTAAACCTTCTTGAGGTTTTTTAGGAGTTTCATCTACTAATTCATACTGAGGATGTTTAAGCATAGTCTTAATATCATGCTCATACTCAAAACTTACTACTGTACCTGAAACTAAACACTTAAACTTAGCCATTTATATTATCTCCTAGTTAAATACTTATGCAAAAACCCCCTACCCGAGTCGTGTGGGTAAGAGGTTTAAACCTAATTACTTATTAGGCTGGAACAGCTAATGCAAAACAAGCATTATCACGTAACTCTTTAACACCGTATAATGTATCTGCAGTGTATAGAGTACCTAAGTATTCTTGTTTGTATTGTGTTTGTGAACGAACACCTTGTTGTTCAACCAACACAGCAGCATCTTTGTGACCTAGTAAAGCGATACGAGCACCTCCAGTAGCAGTATCACAGTTGCTTGATACAAATACAGGGATACCATACAAGTTACCGATTTCACCATTGCGGATTGTGTTACCATTACCAACTTCACCTACAAAGGCTTGTTCAGTATAGCGATCTAAACCCATCAATGTGTTACGAGCTGAAGGAGGAATCAAGAAGAAACGACCATCCATAGGAACATCGTTATCATCTAGACGTTGAATTGTACGACGGATTGCAGCATCAGTTAATGCAGAAGCATTGCTTGAACCTGATGTGTAAGCAGTAGTACCGTCACCACCGATGTAAGCACCACCGTAAGTAGCACCTGAACCACCATTGAATGTACGACCTAATTGAATTAGAGAAGTATCAACTTGTTTAGATAAAGCATAACCAGCATCTTCAGTATAGAAACGACGAAGAGATGATAACCCTTGAACTTCTGTAATATCTTCAATTAAACGTGAGTATTCATAGTGTTTATCTATTAATACTTGTACGTCAGATTCAGTAGCTGCTTGTAGAGTTACTTGGGATTCAGCTGCCTTAAGAGATGCCACACCACGAGTAGGTGAAGGGATATGAATTGTATCACCTTTCTTACCTGTGAAAGACATTTTCTTGAATAGGTTAGCTGCAACAAGAGATTTCTTGTAAGCAGCAAGAATCTCATCACTCCAAATTTCTGGAATAAAAGAAGCTGCTGTAGTATTTGTTACGTGATTTGAGCCTAAAGCCATTTTGTAAATCCTTTTCTAAAGTATTATATTTAAATAACCCTGTTCTCTCGATAGGCTTGCATAATTTCTGGTGCCATACTATCGTATCGATCTGGGTCAGTTTGCATAAGTTTAATAATATCGCGTCGACGATATTTCTTTTTTGATGTAGATTCAGTAGCTCCTGATGTCCCCATATCTGCAGTTTTAAGTTGCTGTTCTCGATCTAATTTAGAGGTATCAGTTACTTTCTTAGTATACTCTTGACGTTCAATCCAAGTAGAAAGAAGTTCATCAGCAGAATCAAAGTCATATTGATCTTGAGCTCTACTATATAATTCTAAACGTACTTTAGAAGCTTTGACCCATTCACCAAATTCATCACTTGAAGCAATTTCACGAAAGTTAGGATATTTAGAAGCAATCTGATTTTGCACAGCTGCTTGTTTCATAGCCATAGCCTGTTGTTTAGCATCCCTTATTGCTGGATGTTCATCAATAGCTCGTTTAGTTGCTTGTATTGGATCAGAGTAAAAGTCATCATCACTAAGTTCTGGTTCTACATCTGTCTTTAAGTTTCTAGAAGTTTGAGTTTTAATAAAGTCATCTACTGTTCGACGTAGTTCGCCTACTTCATTACCTTGTTTACCAATCAACTTTTCACTTTCTTGGTGCATTGCGATAATATCTTTTAGCGATTTGTTACGGTATTTCTCTGGTAGATCTTCTACAACCTCATCTGATTTATTATCTGAGGTATCTAGAGGTTCTGAGTTATCATTATCATCTAATGAGTCAGTCTCTAAATCATTAATTAAAACTTCATCTATCACTTGTGCCATATTAAGTCTCCTGTGCATATAAGCATTTTAGGAAAGGAACTAACTACTTGGCTATCGTAGTTAATCTCTTGAGGTAGCAGCCATTCTATGCTTTTTTTCCCAAGCGGCTGCTGCACCTGGAAAGCTACCTGAGTATCCTTCTAATGAAATAGTAGGTGTGCCAACCATACGGACGGCTTTACTATTGCATATAGAACACTCAGTGTATTCTGTATTATTATCTATGTATCTCTCTTCGACGTGGTCGCAAGCGGTACACTTAAAATCAAGCATTATCCGCATTTTGTAATTCCTCATACGTCTGTTCAGAGACTTGTTTTAATGAAAGAATCCACTGTAAGATATCTAGTTGACCCTTACGCTTATGGAACCCCTCAAAGTTATCTGTACTACTAATCTGATTTGTTGCATCATACATCGCTTGTATATCTTCTATCAGGTCCTTCCACCCTTTAGAGGACATCATACTAAAGCGTTCTTCATAATAATCTTGTAATTCTCTATCCAAACTATTGCACCTTTCATAAGAATGTGTTATAATAGCTTTACTTATATAATGATTATACCATAAGATTATTTAAATGTCAAGCTTTATTTTTACCCTCCATCTGCATTTTGACAATCTCTCTATTCTGAGCACTATCCTCAGCTTTTAGATTGAGAGTTTTTTCTTTTAATAAGAGATCTGCTATTTTAACACGACGCTCAAACTCTTTATCATCTCCTTCTCCTGCTTGAAGATTAGTAGAAAGAGCTGCTACTAATTTAGCTTTCACTACTTCAGGTTCTAATTGTGTTTCTACAATTGTTTGTTGAGCCTCTGCTTGTTGTTTAGCTGCCTTAGTATTAAGATCAGCAGTTTGAGCAGCCACTAAACCCATTTGAAGTTGTGTTTGTTGTAATTGCATCTGTTGTTGTTGTGGACTTGGTTGTTGAGACTGAGCTAATAGCTGTAATAATTGTGTTTTGTTAGCTAAATTAGAGGTCTCTAAAACACCTTGCATTAAGATTGGGACTAAAGGACTGTCTGGACCTAGAGTTTTCATTAAATTAATGAATTGTTGTTGTTCTACCTCACGGGCAAGCATACCTAATGTAGAACTAGGAATAAACTTCCAGTCTTGTGTCTTGAAGTGCTCAGGATCAAACTGCATAAACCTCCAAGCTGCTTTTTCTACAAATGGGATAAGAAATTGGTCTTGGAAATTAACTAAAGTACGTTTGTTTTTCTTAATAATAGCAGAAAGAGCAAACGACATATTAGCACCTTCAGGTTGAGACTGCATTGCAGCAGTATCCATAGTACCTGTGGCTTGTAAAAGCATCTGCTCGAACTGTTGAGCAGTCTGAATATTAGCACCATCTACTGAACCAAACTTAAATGGCATCAGAATTTCAGCTGGATTACCATTAGTAAGAATAGTTTTACCTGGTCTTACTTCAAACTTACTACCACGAGGTAAACGAGTAGCATCCATAGCCATCATAGGCACAGTTGCAAGAGCTAAACTATCTAAGTGGCTACGTAACTGTGCATCAATTGCTTTCTGCATGTTGTAGCCCTTCTCTGCAACTCCACGACCCCAGAATCTGTTAGGGATTGTGTCATCTTGATAAGCAACTACTGGACGATCTTTCATCATGTAAGGTGATTTCTCTGCCTTAAGAAGAGTAGTCTCATTAGCAATAACTACTACTGCTTCTACTAGATCACCATACTCCTCCATTAAGTCACTAACTTCACCTTCAGATGAGTCTTCTTCACCAAATAGATCTACTACATTACCATCATCATTTAAAGAAGCCTCTAGTAAATTCTTAGGAACTAAACCGTAGTATCGAAGTATACGAATTTTATCATCATTATATTCTTGATCTATAGAACTAGCTTCTAAATCTTTATCTGGAGTAGAATCATCACCTAAGTTTTTAGCATCTTTGTATATACCAAGAGAAATAGCTTGAGCGACAGAGTGAGCTGACACAAACTCTTCAATAGCAACACCCATAGCCTCTTCAATTGAAGTAGCATTAGGGTCTATAAGAAAGTTTTGAGGATTGATTGGACGTAAAGATACACGTACTTTTTCTACCTCTTCTACTCCAATTGCAGATACTCCAAGTCCTTCTAATGGTTTAGTTGTTGGTACTAATTCAGTTGTTTTTTTGAGAGTAAGTTCGCCAATACCTGTACCATAGATAGAAGCTAAGAGAATAACATCTCCTACTGCTTTACGTACTTTATTTTTCTTGAAGCATTCCTTCATATATCGCTTCATGTACTCTACATCTGCAGGATTAGTATCTTCCATATCATCATCGATATCGAATAGATAATCTCCTTGACCAAAGACTGCTTCTTCTATCTCTGCTGTGTGGTTCTCAATGGCTTGTTGTAGAGCAGGAGAAGTAATGCGGCTACGTTCTGAGTTACGAGTAGAATCTTCTGCAGCCCAGATACCTCGCCATAAACGTTCGTATTCTTTCCAATCTTCAAGATAGTTAGTATCACGATGATCTCGCCACTCAGTAACGCTATCATTAATCCAATCTACTAGTTTACTAGAACTCATTTATCTATCCTCTTTTAAAATCCACTAATACTATCTAAGGGTTCGTACGTCTCATCACTATCATAATCATGAAAGTATTCTACTATTTGTATCTGATCTATGTACGCTACAGCATCAATTAAGTCATCATGTAACTGTGAGTTAGGGAAGTTGACTAATTGATCAATAAACTCGTTATTCCAAGAACCATAGTTTAACGAGACCTTTCCGTGCTCAAAGCGACCTTGGAGAGCCCAGACGATACGGTCTGTTTTCTTTTGATTACCATGAGTAACGTCATCAATCCTAAAGTAGTGATTGTGCCTACGCATAAGGTCAGTAAGGTAAGGTAATGCTGCATTCTTTAAGCTCCCTTTTTCAATTCCAACTGCAACAGGTTCGTACTTAACAACTGCAGACATTATCTGAGAACAAGTCTCTTTAATATCCCACCTACCGTGGAGTACATCAGCAATCCACCAACCACCATCGTGTACTTTTACAACGGCAATTGCTGTTTCATCCAGCTTTTTATTCTTGTTACCCGACTCTTTATCGACATTAATAAAGCCAGCCAAGTCAACTGCAACAAAAAAACGACCTTCACTAGGTTCTTCTTCATCTATGTGTACCCACTCTTCTTTAAATAAATCTCGTGACGCAGCTTCAAATGAAGCCATAAACTCTTGTCTAAACGCAAAGCTAGACATAGACAACTTAGCTGCTTCAATCTCATCCTTTGGAAGGAGAGGATTGTCATATGATGTATAATGAAAAGCCTTCCAGTCAGGATCCTTCTCACCCTCTGAGTATTTGAATAACTCATAGAAGTGATTCCTACCTTTAGGAGTACCAATAAATAGAGCACCACCTCGAACATCAGCTAGAGCTGGTCTTAGGATCTGTTCGAATACCTGAGGTTTCATGTCAGCGTACTCATCGATCACTACATAAGCTAAACCCACACCCCGAAGAGTATCTGGTCTATCAGAACCTTTAAGATAAATCTTACGCCCATTTACTAGAGTTAACACCGAAGTGTTCTCATGAGCAGATGCTGTCACATCTCTAGCTATCTCTTTTAGAAGAGACCAGAGAATATCTCTTGCTTGTTGATACGTAGGAGCTACATAGAATACATCTTTCTCTGTACTCTTTAAAGCCTCTATGATCAAAGTCCAAGCAGCTAAACGAGACTTACCAAAGCGTCGTCCTGCAGCAACTACCTTAAATCTATGTGGATCGTTAAAGATCTCTAACTGTTTCTCGTGAAGCTTGACCTGGAGATTAGCCATTAGACTCTACCTCCTCTTCTTCATTTGCTTCTACGTACTCAGCCTCAATAGGCTCATCATCTTCTTTAACACCAACTTCACCTACACCAATGATCTGAATAGTAATCCCCTTGTTACCCTTATTCTCTTTCTCAAAATAAGATGTAGGGATCATTCGATCTATGAGTAGCTTGAGACAAGCCATCTGATCTTGATCATTATCATCTAAAGCTTTGTCCATCACCTTCTTAACTACAAGAGTACTCTTACCTTGCAACATAGCCGCAAGGAGTTCTTGTGATTTAGCTTTAGACTTCTCAGGTAGAATTGCAGGAGGACGATAGTCTTTCTTAGGTGGAGCAACCTTAACGGTTAACCCAAGAGAAGCTCTAATCTTATTTGTTTCCTCTCTACTTCTTCTTCCTTTTCTACGAGGCTTCTGTGTAGCCTTTACCGTATTCTCTTCCGTCATTTAGTTGTTCCCAGGTTTAGACCTCTTGCGTTTTACTTCTTTCATTGCATTCGCTTTAGCCGAGACGACTCGTATATTAGACTTCTTAGTAGATCCCCCAGAATCTAAAGGTTTCTTGTGATCTGCTTGACGAGGATCCCCTACTTTAAGTCCAGACTCTTTACGAGCTTTATTACGAGCAGCACGGTCTTTAACACGCTTAGTGTTTTTAGTGTGTTCCCAATCTAATTCTTTTTTATAATCTCGTTTGCCGTTCGTCATGTATGGCATGTGTCGCTTCGCTCCAATAAAGAGTCACCCGTTGTATTAAAGAGTGGTAAATAATTTACTAACTATGTAATCATTATAACACAGAAGATTCTAAAAGTCAAGCATTTTCTGCTCACTTCGTTCGCATTAAAGAGAAGAAAGATTTATTTTAAGAGTTTGCTATGTGTAATATTGACTTTTATCAAAAAGTATGCTATAATAGAACTATATAGTAAACACAAAGTAAAACTCTTTCTAAAAGCAGATTTTAGATTAAGCGTTACTTTGAGTAATGTCTCAGATCTATATAGTCTCTTCTCAATTCCCTTCTCTTTTGTCCATAATAGCACATTAAAGCCTTGATGTCTATTTTACCCTTTGTTGTGTGTGGTGTGATACATCATCAAAACCTTGTGCTCTTCATAGGATACCCCCCCCTATCTTGTCTACATAGATGACTATGTCTTACCTTCGGTAAGTTTAAAGACAGACTGAGTATGTGGTATGTGTAGTGTATGATATAGATACTATGCAGATACTCTCACACTCTATCTAATACTTGAAGTGTATATGTGTAATGTGGTGCACATAGAGGTTACTTAGAGGTTATTATTAAGTAGTATTTACACTATCTATATAATACTTTGTAGCTATTACATATTATAATATATGTTATTGATTATTAACAGCTTTAAATACTCCAGCACAACCATTGCTTCTTCAGTCTAACTTAGTTGTTCTAAATCGTAAACGCTTTGCTAGCGCAAGCTACGCTTAAGAACAACTTACCGTTATCCTTCACTATCATTGGTCTCACTTCTTAGTCCAGCTTTCCACAGGAGTCTCTCCGTCTTTCCATCGTAAAGCTTAAGTTGTTAACGCTTACGCTACAACTTTAAGCTCTACTCAGGTTCGACTACCTGCGCTCCAAAGCCGCTAGGGCTTCACACACGATTCGTCATTGTTTCATGAGGTAAAGGTAGTATCGACTTCGTCGATCTCCACCTTGACTCTCATGACAATATCGAATTACGTGTGTTGACTACACTCGTCAATATATTTTTATTTATATAACTTAAAAGGAATTAAACTTATCATGGAAAACTTAATCTTATTATTAGTATTTATCTTTAGTTTATCTTTAGCTTTAGTTGTAGGTGATTTATGTGTTACACTTATAGCTAAACGGAAACATGCTAAACAATCTAAACTTAATGGTTTCATCTATAAACTTTAACTTATTAACAACCGACGAGGTAGCGGTTACTACCTCACTTTTACACTTAACTTAAAGGAATCAAATCATCATGACACAAGCTACACAAACTAACTCAAGCTTCACATTTCAAACAATTATCGCAGGTGAGAAAGGTGAGACCTTACAACATCTAGGTGCTCGTAACTTACTTTGGCACTTAGGTGGTGCTATTGCTCGTCACCCTGTAACAAACGGTTACGGTTTATCTAAAGAACAAATCGCTGAGGGTGGTGAGATTGCTACAACACCCGATGAAATGCCTAAGAAACAACCAGCAGACCTTGAGACTCTAGTAGATGCTTTCACCTACTTAACTAATCGTCTAACAGAATTAGCAGAGTTTGAGGATTATGATACACGAACAGGTGCACCAATCAATCCGTTCGCTTGGTATAACATCCCAACACTTGAAAGTTATGTTCGTAACTTCCAAGGTTACAAAGCAGGTCGAGTGAATACTCAGCGTCAAGACCAAGCTAAAGCACTAGGTATCAAGACGGATATCCCATTGAAAGATGTATCATCTGAAGTAGATGAACTAGTAGCTCATGCTATGGCTGAGATTCACGGAGTAGCTAATACCTCAGGAACTCTAGATGATTTAGAGGATGCAATCGCTGAGTTAAAGATTGACCCTTTATACATCATTCATCAATCAGCAGTAGGTATGCTAGATAGAGCCAAAGCAGCTTTGATGGCAGGTAAAGCAGGTTACATTGACCCTGAGATTCTAGCCTTCGCTCGTTGGACTTGTCGCCCACAGCAAGGTATGCAAGCACCTCAAGACTAAGTAACAAGTAGCAATTAATCTAAGCCCACCAGAACATCGGTGGGTTTTTTATTTGTTTAGCTAAAATTGTAAGGGATTTCTAAAATGCCACTCGCTCGCATTCGCTCGCTCGTCTCTTACGCTCACTTATTAGTTCGCTCTATTGCCCTCACCTGCGGTTCGGGTAGGTCGGTCATAATATGTGCTGAATAGGGCGAAACATAAAAGGAATTGTAAAATGAAATTATTACTAGGGCTAATCAGTGTATTAATTATTCTTATATCTATTGACTTATCTTCAAATGTATGCTATGTTGTTCTAACAGATAGGAATGGACAACACTCAATCTTAACAGGAACTCGAGACTATTATGATAATCTCTAATTGCTGGTCTCCAGCTAAATATTCGACTGATACATTGAATGAAATGTATTGTCACTTGTATTTTAAGAAGTTTAATAGACTTCCTAAAAGTAGTAGTAGTATAGACCGTAAGACCTTGATACAGTTAGTATCGAGTTTATCTAATACAAAGGAGCAAGTAAATGAGACCGTTTACCCACAGTCAGTTCGCTAGACACAACTACGAAATACCCAATCTACATCCAGACTTTAAGATGGAGTTGGTTAATACCCAAGATTCATATGGTAGAGATATGCAGCTAAAAAAATACTATGTCAAAGGTAGTGCTATGACTCTTACAAGAGACATGGCAATTATCAATGAAGAATGGTATCACATATTCTCAGTTTCATCTAGAGGTTGGATCCGTGATTACAATTCAACAGTAGCAGCAGCAGCTGAACTAGTTTACATTCGTAACAGTTGGGATGGTGAACAAGCTGTAGTAGATGCTATGTATTACAAATCTAACCCAGTTAAACGATTCTTAAAGAATGGGACTCTTCGTAAAGGTATCTATAAAGAAGTATCTCGTCGTCTAGATTCAGAGAGATGGTGTAAGAGTGGGTTTACTCATGCCTTACTTCAGACTTGTATCACTGCTCAACATGAAGTCCTTATTGCTGATGCAGATGCTCTTGTATCTTACATGAGTAGTATGTTTAACATAGAGTTATTCAAGTGTCACTTAACAGGGGGTGTATTCCCTTACTACATGGGTAGAGGTTATGAGTTCTCCTGTGGTATTCGTCAGATAAATTCAGCACTATCTCCTACTGACTTTGGTTATACTCGTCATGAGAAGGGTCACGGTTATGTATTCTTATTAGATGATGAATGTCTAATTCAAGGTAGGGTATACAAGCGTAGTGAAGTTACTATGTGTGAGTGTCCAGTGTGTCATCGTGAGGTTCCTGATCTATCTATCATAGATGGGGCGTGTTACAAGTGTAACGAGAATCTATACAAGATACACAACTATAGCACTAAGGTTCCTGAGCTTCTTAAGTTCAAGGCTAAGAATGTCAAACCTTCTACTGTCTATCTAGGTATAGAGTTAGAGTATGAGTCTGATGATCGTGATGTATCTAAGATCAAAGTAGGTAAAGCATTACAGGGGCATGCCATTATGAAACACGATGGCTCTATCAAGAATGGCTTTGAGATTGTTACTTGTCCTGCTACTCTAGACATTCACCTTGAGGAGTTCAAGAAGTTCTATAGTTCATATGGATCTCTTGGTTTATTCCCGGATAATAACACAGGTATGCATGTCCACGTAAGTCGCAAGCCTCTTAATGTATTTACTATTGGTAAGATGACTGAGTTCCTTAATCGTATTGACAACAAGAAGTTTATTGCACACATTGCTGGTCGTATCGATAACTCTTATGCTAGGATCACAGGTCGAACAGTTACATTCCCATTTATCAATGGTCAACAAGGTGAACGATACAATGCACTTAACTTATCTAATCGTGATACAATTGAGTTCCGTATCTTCAGCACACCTAAGAATTGGGAAGAGTTCTCTGCTAGACTTGAGTTCTGTCAAGCGTTGACTGATTATTGTCAACCAGCTCAAGTCAATGAACCACTCAAACAACTTACTGGGTATCGTAGCTTTATGCATTGGGTTACTCTCAATCGTAAATCATACCCTGAATTATCTAACTGCTTGAAAGGATTCGCATAATGTGTATTGCTATTTATAAACCAGAAGGTGTATTGATTGACAAGGCTACACTAGCTCAATGTTACAAAGCTAACTCTGATGGTGCTGGTTACATGTTCCATAAGAATGACAAACTGTATGTCAAGAAAGGTTTCTTTTCTTTCGATGACTTCTGGAAATCATATCGTCGTGACAAGTCTAAGGAAACTGTTATCCATTTCCGTATCAAGACTCATGGCTTAATCAATGAGGCTAACTGTCATCCTTACAAGATCAATGATAACTTTGCATTCGTGCACAATGGTATGATCTCAGGGTATACTGATCCTGCTAAGTCTGACACTTGGTTATTCAATGAAGATGTATTACAACCATTCGTTAATAAGTGGGGTAACTTAGGTCTATTCGAAGATCCAGTACAAAAACTTATTGAAGCTCGTATTGGTTACAGTAAGCTTATCTTTATGGATAACCAAGGTAACACTAAGATCTTTAATGAAGACAAGGGTGTATGGGATAATGATGTGTGGTATTCTAATTCTAGTTACAAGAAACCTGCACCTTATGTACCACCACCACCTAGCACATATTATCCAACTCGTCAAGCTTCTTTTCTTACTAATCGTTACTATGATAACAAGCAGACTTGGGCTTACAAGAAGGAGAACATAGCATTAGGTGAGTTAGTGACTCTGCTTAATGGACAGTATGATGCTGGCACTAAGTCATACTTCCCTAAAGATTCTGTGTGGGAGATAGTTGCAGTTAACCATGACTACTCAGTAGACTTAATGGCTGACTCAGCAGATGAGAATAGTGATGTACCTAACTTCCTATACAACATCAAGTTCATGGACATTGAGTTGTTAGAAGAAGAAGATTATGAAGCACCAGTAGAATCTGGTAATGTTATTTATCCTTATGGAGTAATCTAATCATGGAATTTAATAAAGGTGATAAAATTGTAGTAACTGATGACTTTGAATATGATAGTGCTATGTTCTTGGCAGGTATGACAGGGACTGTGCTCAAGTTCCATTCAGATAGGGGTGTAGGTGGTATAGTGTCTATTGAATGGGATCATGATGATAAGCAGAACTTCCACTCATGTGGTGGACTTTCTCTTTCTCATCGAGGCTATAACCTAGATGCATTTGAAGCTAGACTAGGTCCTATTGGAACAGATGTTAAGGCTAATCCTTTACCTGATGATCCACGATTGCGTGGTATTGCAATCAAGATTAAACAGATGGAGACTCGGTTTAAGAATAGACAGTTACAAAAACTCAAAGATAAGGAGAAGGCAGATGAAATTTCTCAAGATGTTTCCATATAAGATGGGATCACTCTCAGGTAAGGCTCTAGCTAATGCTCTAGGCATTAAGCGTATACGTCCTACTTATGAGGCTAAACGACGGGACATCATCATTAACTGGGGCAACTCTCGTCCGTCAGAGAGTGTGCCTTATGCTGAGAAGGATCTTAATAAGCACAGTGCTATTGCACTAGCGTGTAACAAGCTTAAAACTTTTACCAAACTAACAGGGGCAGGATATGAGCAAGTACCTGATTGGACTGCTTGGATAGAAGAAGCTCGAGAGTGGATTGAGAATGGTGACAAAGTATATTGTCGAACTTCCTTGACAAGTCACAGTGGAGGTGGTATAGTAATAGCGTCTGATGTTGATTCATTAGTACCTGCACCACTCTATACTAAAGCTACTAAACACAAGTATGAGTATCGTGTACATGTATTCAGAGATAAGGTCATAGACGTTCAACAAAAGAAACGCAGATCTAATTGGACTGGTGGTGACACTGGCATACGCAATCACTCTAACGGTTACATCTATGCTCGTGCAGACATAGACTATCCACAAGAGATCAAGCAAGCTGCAATACAGGCAGTTAACCTACTAGGTCTAGACTTTGGTGCAGTTGACATTGGCTATCGTGAACGAGATAATAAAATATTCTTATTCGAAGTCAACACTGCTCCTGGACTAGTAGGAACTACGTTACTAAAATATGCACAAACTTTTAAGGAGTATCTAAACAATGAATGACGCACTAGAAATACTTGATGAACTAGATACAATTCTAGCTATGCACTACATTAATGATGATGAGCTAATATCAATTATCTTTAAATATGTAGAACAAAAACGATTTGAATTTCAACCAGCATGTGGGGAGTGTGCATGTGGCTAAGTTTAGAATTGTAGAACAAGGTACAAAATATTTAGAACCGCAATGGTATATTGAGAAGTTTGGGTGGACCATCTTTGGCAATCAATGGTATTTATATTCCCCTTATTTTGAATCATTAGCATCTGTCAATCAATATTTTAGTGCTCTTGAGCATAAAGAAAAACTAAAATCATATAAAAAAATAATTTTAGAAAAGGAAATTTAAATGCGATGTCAAGCATGTGATTGTGAACTAAGTGACTATGAAGCTACTCGAAAAGATTCTCATGGTGTTTATCTAGATCTTTGTAGTGATTGTTACTTCACTGTGCGGGACGAAGTCCCTAGCACGGCTCGTAAAGACCTAGAGAATATCGTACCAATATCAGAGGAGTTAGTAGAAATTACTGGGAGTTAACAGAAGTTATGACTCAATTCATTAAACATTTACCATGTCCTAGGTGTAATAGTAAGGACAACTTAGCTGAGTATGACGACCATTTCTTTTGCTTTGGTTGCAAGTATACTAAGCAGAAAAATGATATAAAATCAATACGTGAAAAAGTAGAATCACGAACGTCTCTGCATAATGTGGTCAACGATGTTCGTTCTCCTACTCTAACTTATGATTTACCTAAGGAAGCAAAGCAATGGTTGTTCAGTTACGGTATTACAAACGATGAAATTAATGATTCTAAAATGGGGTGGGATGTGAAGAACCAACTACTAATTCTTTTAAATATGCCACAGTATTGGCAAGGTCGTAGCTTCATGAAAGGTCGACCTAAGTATTCCTCTTACGGTAAAAAGCCCTTGACTTATTATGGGATGAGTGATACTATAGTATGTGTAGAGGATGTACTATCTGCAATCAAGATAGCTAGACTCTCACCATCTTACTGTGCTACACCTTTGTTAGGTTGTAGTATGACACGAGACACTATACAAACACTCTCTAAGCGATTTAAAAAGGTTATCCTATGGTTGGATAGGGACAAAGCTAAAGAAGCGATAAGGATATCTAAAGAGTTTAAACAACGTGGAGTTCCAAGTTGTATTGTAGTTTCTCCAGAAGATCCTAAAGAATATACCAAGGAGGAATTAATTGAATGGTTGAAAAGCAGATAATAAATTTATTCATGAAGGATAAAAAAGACTTTACAAAGTATTACAAGTATGTTAATATTAACTATATCAAGAACAACTATGTTAACATCTATAAAGTCTTTAACGTTCTCTCAATCTATTACTCTAAGTACTCTACTAAAGACAACTGTAGCGTAGAGGATCTTGAGTTATGTTACTTAAGTAATTATCTTTTGCAAGACTCTGAGCGTAAGGAACTTAGAGAGTTACTAGAATCTATCTTCAGTCTTGAGGTTAACGTTGAGGCTGTAATCTCCCTTCTAGAAGAACATCGTCGACGTTCTCTCGCTGGAGACATCGCTAAGATGGCTCTAGATGTAGAGGATGGTAAGTCTCCAGTAGAAGATTTACTTTCTCTATTCTCTGACTTTGAGTTACAAGAGGTAGAAGATACTTCTCCAGTAACAGTCAACATGAATCTCGCAGAGTTATATACCTCTCAAGTAGCAACACCTGGTCTACGCTGGAGACTTAAGTTCTTGAATGAATCTTTTGGTTCTCTTCGTAAGGGTGACTTCGGGTTTATCTTTGCTAGACCTGAGACTGGTAAGACTACCTTCCTTGCTAGTGAGATCTCTCACATGGTAGAACAAACAGATGGTAACATCTTGTGGTTCAACAATGAGGAGCAAGGTAATAAGGTTGGTATTCGTTGCTTCCAAGCTGTCCTAGGTATGACTACTGATCACTTATGGGGCGACCTAGAACGCAATCAGAAAGTGTATGACATGAAGACTAAGGATCAGATTAAGATCTACGACTTCGAAGATTCATCTAGCATCCAACGAATCGAACAGATTCTTAAGACAACTAAACCTGCTCTTATCATCTTCGATCAGATAGATAAACTCAAAGGCTTTAAGGCAGAGAGAAAGGACCTTGAGCTTAAGGCTATCTATCAATGGGCTCGTGAGATTGCTAAGACATATGCTCCTGTTATCGCTGTATCTCAAGCTTCAGGTGAAGCAGAAGGTAAGACTTGGTTAACGATGGATATGGTTGATGGCAGCAAGACTGCGAAGCAAGGCGAAGCTGACTGGATCTTAGGTATTGGTAAGGAATCAGATAACACTAGTCGATTCAGATACTTTAACATCTGTAAAAACAAACTGTTAGGTGATGCTGATACTCTACCTGAGAAACGACACGGCAGTGCTAAGGTATTAATTAGAGCTGAGGTAGCTAGGTATGAGGATCTTTAACTGTGATACTAAATGATTTACCTTATGAACATGAGCTACGGAACAAACCTCTGATAGAGATAGGAGCTAAGTATCAAATCAGAGACAGCAAAGTATTAGCATCTGTAACTCCACCTTATGGTATCGCTAAGAAAACTTACAATCAACTTGGAGATGTGTGGACAACATGGGACATATGGCATGCAACTATTTATTGAATACATTCAGTGTTACTACCAAGCTTTTGGTTTAGGTATCGTAACAACATTATTAATACAACATTACTTATTAAAGGATTCCGATGAAAGAGTTAGTACTAGACGTAGAAACAACAATCTCTAACAAAGGTAATCCTTTTGATCAGACTAATAAGCTGTGTTATGTAGGTGTTCGTACCAGAGATTGGCTTAACTTATATCCTATAGCTTACAATGACTTACCTTATGGTGCTCAGTTAGAGAGTATACAACAAGATATAGATCAATCAGATATCTTAATTGGTTTTAATATTAAATTTGATTTGCATTGGATCAGACGATATGGAATTACTTTTAGCAATAAGCGTATTTGGGATTGTCAGCTTGTTCATTTCATACTTACTGGACAGACGACCAGCTATCCCTCACTTAATGGGGTGGCTGCTCATTATGGTCTGGGTACTAAGCTTGATGTGGTTAGTACTGATTACTGGAAAAATGGTATTGATACACCAGACATACCTAAAGATGTGTTAGAGTCTTATCTGCAAGGAGACCTAGACCTAACATATCAAGTCTATCTCAAACAGTTAGAAGAAGTTAAAGCAGGTAGCTTACAACTACAGCGACTAATCAGTTTACACAATCAAGACCTCCTCGTCCTTCAAGACATGGAGTTTAATGGTTTACTTTATAACGCAGCAAAGAGTGAGGAATTAGCAAATGAATTGGATGCACAAATCGTCGAGTTGGATAACGAGTTGTATCAGTACCATAACTGTGATAGCTTTAATCCCAATAGCGGTGATCATCTCAGTTGCTTACTTTATGGGGGAAGCATTAAGCTTTCTCGCAAAGTCCCTGCTGGCTTTTACAAGACAGGTGCTCGTAAAGGAGAAGTCAAAGAAAAGTGGGAAGACTACACGGTAGAACTACCTAGGTTATTTACTCCACCTAAAGGTTCAGAGTTAGCTAAAGAAGGTTACTTCTCTACTGATGAGTACACACTTAAGTCACTCAAGAGTAGGAACCAACACTCTCTCAAAGCAATACAGACACTACTCACTAGGTCTGAGTTAGAGAAGAGAGTATCAACATATTACAGAGGCTTACTCAAGTTAGCAGCTGATCTTAACTGGAAGGAGAATAAGATACATGGACAACTTAATCAATGCGTTGCAAGGACAGGTCGATTGTCAAGCAGTAAACCAAACTTGCAGAACTTCGACGGAGGAATCAAAGGCTTATTCTACTCTCGCTTTACTTGATGCCTATGAGAAGGATGTATACATTGAACGCTTATGGGAGGACTTATACTAAATGCTACTACAAGCAGAAAGTACTTGACTAGAATGGAATCTTATGGTATACTATTAGTATAACAATAGGAGAGTCACATGAAACCTTATGATCCAGTAAAAAGAAGAGAAGAGTATTTAAAGAATTATGATAAATATAAAGAACAAAGAAAAACATATGCAGAAAACAATAAAGACTCTAAAAATAAAGGAGCCTTAGAATATTATTATAAAAAGAAAGTTGAAGATCCAGTGAGATACTTACTTAAGTATGCAAAGTTAAGAGCAAAACAAAAAGGAATAGAATTCTCTTTAGTTAAAGAAGATATAGTTATCCCAAAGCTATGTCCTTACTTGCAAGTACCTCTAACAATAGCAGGTGATAGGAAGCATTCACCATCAATAGATAGAATTGACCCTTCATTAGGTTATAGTAAAGGTAATATAGAAATTATATCTACTTTAGCGAACTCAATGAAGTGGAACTCTACGAAAGAAGAGTTAATTCAGTTCTCTAAATCAGTTCTTTTAAAGGAGGGTATACTGTAATGTTACTCCAAGCGGATGCAAAACAACTGTAACTAGAGTGGGTAGGAGCCACATACTTAAGTCAAGATCAAGTAGCTATCGAAGAGATTCTTAATGGAGTAGACCAGCATGCAGACAACCAACAGCGATTTGGACTACCAAGTCGACTCATTGCTAAAACATTCGTGTTTCGACTCATCTACGGAGGATCAGCGTACTCTTATGCGAATGATCATAACTTCTCAGCTATTGGCAATGAAGACTTTTGGCAAGGAGTCATCGATCAATTCTACGAAAAGTATAGTGGACTAAAGGTATGGCATGAACAATTACTAGAACGTGCTATGCGTGATGGTCGTATCGAGATGCCTACTGGTAGGGTCTACAAGTTTGAGCCTGAGGTTAAGTATGGTAAGGTTAAGTTCCCTCGTACTAAGATCCTAAACTACCCTGTACAAGGCTTAGGTGCTGATCTTATGGCACTAGCTAGGGTCTCACTTCGTAATAGACTTAAAGATAAAGAAGGAGTCTTGATGGTCAATACAGTACATGACTCAATAATACTTGACTTTGATTCTAAAGTATGGGATAATATTAGTCTAGTGCAGTTAGTTACAAACTGTTTCAACGATGTACCTCTTAACTTCAAGAAGATATTTGGTTCGGAGTTCAATCTACCTATGAGGGTTCAATGTGAAGTTGGACCTGATTGGGGCAACATGGTCGAAATTAATGCCTAAGAAAACTGAAGAAGCTTTTAATAAAGCTAAGAAAACACAAATGCTTAAGTCAAGAGCTAGAAAACTTGAGTTAGTAAATAGATTTGGAAACAAGTGTGCACATTGTCAACAAACCTTTCCACCTTGTTGCTATGATTTTCACCACTTAGATCCAACACAAAAGGATAAAAAGATTACACAATTAACTGGAGCCTCATTAGAAAAGTTAGAAGCAGAGGTATTAAAATGTATTATGGTATGTTCTAATTGCCATAGAATCATTCATGCATACAAGGAGGAAGTTAATGCTTAGAATTAAAATTATTGATGTAGGTACCCCTAGCTCTCATCAATCAGCTAATGGCTTAGAGTATCAAGCTATAGAAGTTATCTTCAGGGATAATGAGGACCAAGTCTTATCTAAAAGATTATTCTCTTTCAGAAATAAGAATGTGTACAAAGCTGCGAGTAGTTGGACCAAGGGTACCGTAATAGATATTGTAGACGAGGCTGACGCTAAAGGTTACACTCAATGGGTTGACTTTGATTTAGTACAACCTTCAAGGAGTAAGGAGGATGACGATGTTCCCCTTTAGTAAAACTTGGATCACAGTATTAGAAGTAGTTACTTGTATTCACATTATCGTAAATGTATATCATCACTGGAGTATTTAAATATGGCAATTAAAATTAAAGCAAAGTTATTCTGGGCTCAACTAAACGAACCTAACGAAATGTCTGGTAAGTATCAAGTAGACTTATGTAACTTAAGTTTTCAAGCAGTTAAAGAATTAAAGGATGCAGGTATTAATGTCAACAATCGAGCAGA
>SXGS01648112.1_pt1 | contig 24417 bp, 22 predicted proteins | sample 3174681 | NCBI WGS metagenome assembly SXGS01 (sample SAMN11356861, study PRJNA531348) | freshwater metagenome | isolation source: freshwater sample F1-80 | place: China: Fuxian Lake, Yuxi | collected 2017-12-25
GCCCCGGTCGGGGTGCCGTGGGCGCGCGGCGTCTGCGAGATTCTCGAATTCAATCTTCGAGGAACTCTGGACCCGCCGCTCCGTCGATCATGTTCAGATTACTGTGAGTGAGAAACTGGGCGTGGGCGGGAGGGGCGGTTACTACGAGGAAGCCGGTGCGATGCGGGACATGCTCCAGAACCACCTTCTGCAAGTCCTGGCGCTCGTCGCGATGGAACCGCCTGTTTCGCTCGAAGCGGAATCCATCCGGGATGAGAAGGTCAAACTGCTCAAATCCATCCGTCCGCTCGCCCCAATCCAGGTCGCGGCAAATGTGGTGCGCGGCCAGTACACCGCGGGTGAGATCGATGACCAGCCGCGCCCCGCCTATCGCGGTGAATCGAAGGTGAAGGCGGACTCAAATGTGGAGACATTCATCGCTCTCCGGATGCTCATCGACAACTGGCGTTGGTCCGGTGTGCCGTTCTACTTGCGCACGGGTAAAAACCTGCCCCTCAGCGCCAGCGAAGTCCGGGTGCAGTTCCGTCCGACTCCCCACGTTCTGTTCGCCGCTCAATGTGGACCGAAGCTCGATGCCAATGCCATCACGCTCCGCCTGCAACCAAACGAAGGCATCACGCTTCGCTTCAATGGAAAAATCCCCGGAACGAGCATGAGGCTCCGCCCGGTCCGGATGCATTTCAGCTACGATTCCGAGTTCGGTGCCTATACACCCGAAGCCTACGAGCGGCTCCTGCTTGAAGCCATTGCAGGGGACGCCACGTTGTTTATTCGCCGTGATGAAGTCGAGACAGCATGGGGTTTCATCGATTCCATCCGAGCAGGTTGGGACAACCAGCCGTTGATGGAAAAGGAGTTTTACGCTGCTGGAACATGGGGGCCGGCTGCCGCCGATGAATTACTGGCCGCCAGTGGTCGTTCTTGGCGAAATCCCCAGCCGGTGAAATAGCTTCAACGCCGGGCCTCGTGATGACTCGATTTCAACTTATTGAGTTTTCCTCCGACGCCAGTCTTGCCGCGGCGGCTGCATCGGATTGTGCACAGCGGCTGTCAGGCGCGCCAGAGAGTGGCAAGTTCCTTCTCGCGCTATCCGGCGGCCGGATCGCCAGGCGGTTCTGCGCCGAGTTGACGGAAGCAGGACGCAGGCAAGGCTCGAAATTTCCCGGGACTCACTTCTTCTGGGCGGACGAGCGCTGCGTTCCTCCTACCGATGCCGAAAGCAACTTTGGAATCGCTCAAGCGGCCCTCTTTCATCCTCTCGGCATCGAACCGGATCGCATCCACCGGATTCCAGGGGAATGCCGGCCAAAGGAAGCAGCCAGCATAGCTTCGGCGGAATTGAACCGCTTGGCCCCGCATTCCACATTCGGGCAGCCGATACTCGACTTGATTCTACTTGGCATGGGTGAAGATGGACATGTGGCTTCACTATTTCCTGGTGAACCGGAAGAGGCCGTAGCCAGCCCGGAGTCATATCGTCCAGTCATTGCATCCAAACCGCCGCCGAACCGGATTACCATGGGCTACGGAGTAATCGGTGCGGCGCGCGAGGTCTGGGTCTTGGCGAGCGGTTCAGGCAAGGAAACAGTCCTGAGGCAATCTCTGGAGTCGCATTCGACAACTCCTCTGGGCCGGGTGCTGGCTGCGCGATCCATGACCAGGATCCTGACCGGCCTACGGCTTTGACTTCACTTCGAACGGGTTGCTCCGTGATGCGGGTGCGAAATGCCATGCACGCAAGTTTAACTGCCACAGAGAGATGTACAATGGAGAAACTCATTTTGAACACGTTCAATCACCGGTGTTCCAACTACTTGAGCATCTATTTGGCTGTTCGCTAAGGGTTGGCAGAGAGATCTTGCTGGTGGCAGAGGCTCGAACAGCATCATGAGTAGTTGCCCTGCCGCACTTCTGAGCGCCGTGGTGAGGGCGTTGAAGATCTCATCACCGAGGGAGCCGGTGCGGAACCGGCTCCCTTTTCGTTACACGCTGTCATGCAATCTGAACTATCGAGACCTCAATTGGGCGTTGCGCCCGGCTGGGCTCAAACCTACAGTCCGCGCAGTTCGCCGCTTGATGCCGGAATGAAACATCATCTTGATTTCGAGAAACCCATTGTCGAACTCCAGCGTAAACTCGATGAACTGAAGCGTCATCCAGAGAGCCATTCCCTCGCAATCCGGCTCGACGATGAAGTCCAGCAAATCGAACGGAAGATCGCGGAGGAACGGAAGCGGGCGTTTTCAGACCTCAGCCCCTGGCAGCGAGTTCACCTCGCCCGGCATCCTAAACGCCCATTCAGCCTGGACTACATCCGTCTCTGCTTTTCGAATTTTTCCGAACTGCACGGCGACCGGCTGTTTGGAGATGATCAAGCTCTGGTCGGAGGCTTTGCTCAGATTGGAACACACCGGGTGATGGTCATCGGGACACAGAAAGGCCGGGATACCAAGGAAAACATTCGGAGAAATTTTGGTTCAGCCCATCCGGAAGGATACCGAAAAGCTCTCCGGTTGATGCGTCTTGCGGACAAGTTTGGCCTTCCGATCATAACCTTGATTGATACGGCAGGCGCTTATCCCGGGATCGGGGCCGAAGAGCGACATATTGCCGAAGCGATCGCGGTCAATCTCAGGGAGATGATGCTGTTGGAGGTCCCGATCATTGCAGCGGTAATCGGTGAAGGTGGATCTGGAGGCGCGCTCGGGATCGGTGTGGCGGATAGGGTGATCATTCTGGAAAATGCTTACTATTCAGTGATCAGCCCGGAGGGTTGCGCCGCCATCCTGTGGAAGGATCGAACGGCTGCTGCCAAGGCTGCGGAGGCTCTGAAGATCACAGGCAAAGATCTGGCGGAGCTTGGGTTGGTGGATGAGATCCTCGCGGAACCACTCGGTGGCGCTCATAATGACGCGGAAACAATGGCGGCTACACTGCAAAGAGCGCTCATCAATAACCTCGATACGCTCACTCCCATACCTGTGGTGGAGAGGCTGAAGACGCGTTACGCCAAATTCCGGGCTCATGGTCGGTTCCTCGAAAACAAGCCGGAGCCGACGACCGTGGCTCCGCCCGCTTGATTCACTGTTCGCCGCGCCATCCGGATGCTCTATCCACTCGCCTTTCAGCCCAGATTCAAGGATCGAATCTGGGGTGGCCGCCGGATTGAATCTTTGTTTGGCAAAGAGTTGCCGTCTGGCCGCTTGATCGGGGAATCATGGGAAATCTCTGACCGGCCTGGAGACGTTAGCGTGGTGGCAAACGGACCCCTTGCTGGAAAGGATCTGCGTTGGTTGATGGAGAACTTCCAGGAGGAGCTGATGGGGAGTGCACTCTCAGCTGGAGGACGGTTTCCCCTTCTTGTAAAAATTCTGGATGCTCAGGAAAAACTGTCCTTGCAAGTGCACCCACCCTCCGCAGCCGCCGCGAACCTGGGTGGCGAACCGAAGACCGAGATGTGGTACGTCATGGACGCTGTTCCGGATGCAGAGTTGTACCTAGGTTTGAAACGTGGCATGACACGTAGAGAGTTTGAGCGACGGATCGAGGACACATCGGTTCAGGAATGCTTCCACCGCATCAAGGTCCGGCGAGGCGACTCAGTCTTTCTGCCGAGCGGACGTGTTCACGCGCTTGGAGCTGGCCTGGTGATATTCGAGGTCCAACAAAACTCGGATACGACGTACCGCGTGTATGACTGGGATCGGTTGGACACCTCGGGCAATGCCAGGGATCTTCATATTTCTGAAGCCCTTGCGAGCATCGACTTTGATGACATTGAACCGCAAGTTCTGAGGGCGGAATCCTTGATGGCAACCGGTGGTTCGAGGGATCTGGTAAGCCACCCGGTTTTCCAGGTAAGTGAAGAGTTATGGAATCAGGGGTGTCATCTGGCGGGCACCGCTGGACGCCCCACAGTCATCGGCATGGTTTCCGGAGCAGCCACACTGGAAGGAAATGGGGTCAGCCTGGAACTCGCTCCCGGTGGTTTTGCGCTGTTGCCGGCGTGTTTGAGCAAATTCACCCTTTCTTGCGCAAGCCCGGCGCGCCTGATTCGAGCAACACCAGGATGACCCGATGATTTCACCCGAGGTTAAGAAATTTTTCCAGCGATGGACGATCACGACACTTGCGGTTGCAGTGGCTGCCAATGTCGTCAACGGGATACGCTACGACGATTGGATGGGGCTTCTGATGGCATCTCTGCTCCTTGGGATCTTGAATGCGTTTCTCAGACCGCTGCTCTTGATTCTTTCCCTCCCTCTTCTGGTGTTCTCGCTGGGATTGTTCAACTTTGTGATCAACGCGTTTCTCCTATTCCTCGTTGGAAACATTCTGCAATCGTTCAGGGTGGCGACGTTTGGCGCGGCGTTTTGGGGCGGGGTGGTTATCAGCCTCGTTTCCCTGGCTGTGAATGTCATGCTAGGCATCGACCGGGTGAAAGTCCGCCGAACTCCGGGACGAAAAGGAGGATCACCACCATCACCACCTCCGGACGGGAACGGGCCGGTCATTGACGTTTGACTGCCCTGGTTCGTGGGCGAGGCGGCAGGGTTAGCTTTGGCGAAAGGCAGCCCTCAATGTTGGAATGCCCTTCGCATTGAAACCCTGCTCGAAGTCGGTCACTACGCCGGCGAGCTCCGTGGGAGTTTCGACGGAACTAAATGAGCGGCTTGCGCCGAAGACAGCGTTCATCTGCGCAAAATAATCCTGGTCATCCGTTCTCAAGAAGATTCTCCCTCCAGGTTTGAGCACCCGATGGGCGAGCTCAACAAATCGTTCATTTATCAGCCGGTTTTTGCGGTGTTTACGCTTCGGCCAGGGATCGGGGAAGTACACATGAATGGCGTCAAAGCAGCCCGGAGGCACGAGAAATTCAAGGAAGTAAGAGGCTTCGATTCGCAGAAGCCGTAAATTTGCCAGTCCAGCCCGACGCGCTTTGCGATCGATCTTGCGCAGCCGGCCGAGCAACCTTTCGACTCCCAGAAAGTTCCGGCCTGAATTCAGCGACACGTAATGCACCAAAAATGAGCCGTCGCCACTGCCCAGCTCGAGTTCCATGGGCTGCCTTGTCTCGAACATTGCATCAAAATCGAGGAGCTCGGTGACCGAAGTCAGGGGCTGAATCAGGGAATGATTCGAAGCATTGGGAGTTGTCTCGGGTGACATTGGCATCATCTGACGTTCAAAGGGTTGGATCTCGATCAATTGAATCGAGGAGCGGGAACTCACGCCTGTTTCCGGACGAACAACGCAAGGGATGCCGTGTAGCCGTGGATGAAGTTCCTGCCACCCACCGGACCAATCTCTCCGTTGCAAAAGAAGCCCGTGAGCCCGATGGGACCGAGGTTTTCTTGAATCATTTTTGCGTCGTGGCTTGGCTGCCCAAACATCCGATACCCTCTGCCGTTGCAGCAACACAAGCATCCCCCAAGTATGCGGTCAGGGCCCAGTTCACGCTCGACGCGCGCCAGCAGCTCAAGCAGATCCTCACTGGCGGCATTCGCGTCGCGTCGCTGAAACTGAAGGGTCTGCCCGACGCGCGGAATCTCACCAATGGCTATCGCTCCACAGGACGGGTCGGCTCCGATCAGGTTTCGCACCAGGAAATCACCGCGTCGGAACTCATCAAGATACTCATTGATCACGAGCCCGACGAATAGATTGCCCTGCGTCTTTTCCTGATCGACCGGTTGCAGGCTCGCGAACGTCTCGTTCAACACCTCGTATGCCGGGCGATTCCCGATGCTGTGGACGATGTTCCGCTCCGTTCGCGTGATCGTCCATGCTTCGCCGATCGGAGTGCATCCTTGAGAAGTGATGCCGGTCAGGGCGACCTCACCGCCGCATGACAACGCGATGCCACCCTCCTCATACACCTCGCCATTCAGGTAGAGTTGGGTTCGTTCTTCACCCGGCTGACCGCTGGCCAGCCCCCCAAATACGGGCACGTCCGGATACGATCGGTTCCACGAGCTGAGCCAGCTCGACATGTCCAGATGGAATGGATCAGCGAAGACAAGCCAGCCGTTTGTATCGGTCGGTTCGAGGGATGTTTGAAGTCTCCAGTAATCCTCGGCCCCTGCGCCATCGACGTCGGATTGCGAAAAATAGCTCGCATCGAGCGCGCAGCCAGGCAACGAGTACAGGCCCAACACAAGGCCATCGCCCTCCTCAATCTCCTGAGCGCCCGCGATCAACCCCGAACTCGAACATCCCAGCAGCAGGGGAATCTCTCCGTGAACTCTGAAGATGTCGAGGATCTGCCCCGCATTATCAAAAAAACTCGGAGTCATGAACAACAGCCCCAATGAAACCGGCTGCGCGAGTTGGCGCCGGAGATTCAGAGCGAACGCTTGAAGCGCAGGCTCGTCAAAACCGCCCCGCCAGTGTGCCGTTACGGAGTTTGCCGCTGCCATATTCCCTAAATCAATTCGTGAGCACAGTCGCTCAATGAAGGAGGGACGGCATTTGTGAAGTTAATTCCGTAACGGAGAATGTGGCAGCCGATGGATTGATCGCCTCGGTGCAAAACCAGCCCCCGGCTCATTGCAGCCCCTTTGTTACGGCAGGTGACGCTGCACGAGCCAATGCGTTGTCCGCCGGCCAGAGGGAGACGAGATCCATGAGGATGCGCCTGGCTTCCTTCATGGCGACATCGACTGGGGTGATTTTCGGATCTCCGGCGTCCTCAGTGCCGTCTTCGTCATCGGCTGAGGAGGACTTTTTTGCGGAGTCGTCAGTCTTGGGAGCGGCCGACTTCTGAGTTTCATCCGTGGAAGATTTCGCGACTTTTGATAGGGGATCTCCGGGCTTGTTCTCCTCAACCTTGGAAACCATGTTGGTTTTGGCTACTGGCTCCGGCAAACCAGGCAAGTCGGCATTTTTGAGGGTGATTTCGTAAATCTTGTCATCCGAATCCTTCCGCGACTTCATTTCTGCATCACGAGCCTTCTTGCGATTATCGATCTCGTCGCGCTCCTTGATGCGCTGCTGTTCATTGAGCGATGCGGTCTTGTCGGCAAGTTGCTTCTTGTACTGCTCGATGCCCTCGCGGACGTAATCGTAGTCCCTGTCGGAAGCCACGCGCTTCTCTGAACGTGCTTTGAGCTGAGGCAGCAGCGGTTGGATGAGATCCAATTTATCGAACTTGGCGCTGGGGATGGAATCTCCTTCCAAAGGGTTTTCCAGAGATGCTTCGCCAACTTCCGCGTAGTTGTTGACGGACGGAAGTACGATGTCCGGAGTCACTCCGTCCTTCTGGGTGGACAAGCCGCTGGCTCGATAAAATTTGCGGATGGTGAGCTTCAACGCTCCGGGACTGTTCGTGAGTTTGGGTCCAAGGCGGAAATAGGGATCCAGCTTGATCAGCGATTGGACTGTGCCTTTGCCGTGAGTGGATGAATCTCCAACGATCAGTGCGCGGCCATAATCCTGGAGTGCCCCCACCAGAATCTCGGAGGCGGAAGCGCTGAAGCGGCTGGTCAATACGATCAACGGACCCGCGTAGTCGATCGAAGGGTCGGTGTCGTCATCGACCGTGATCTTGCCTTTGGGGCCGGGGTCACGGACCTGCACCACCGGTCCTTCCTGGATGAAGAGCCCGGTGAGATTGATCGCTTCCTCAAGGGAGCCTCCGCCATTCCGGCGCAGATCCAAGATGATTCCGCCGACGTTTTCCTTCTTCAGCTTTGTGATGAGCTTCTTAACGTCGGTGGTCGTGCTTTTTCGCTGCCCATCCTTGCGCTTGTCCGCCTCGAAGTCTGCGTAAAATGAAGGCAGATCGATCACTCCAAGTCTGACGGTCTTGTCGTCGGACGAGGGAAGATCAATGATCCTCGCCTTGGCCTCCTGGTCCTCGAGTTTGATTTCATCGCGAATCATGGTGACGACCTTCCGTATCGAAGAATCGGGTGCATCAGCCGGAATGACGGTCAGCCGGACTTCGGTGCCTTTGGTTCCGCGGATCATGTCCACGACCTTGCTGAGTTTCATGTCCATCACATCGACCGGTTCGGCGGCGCCCTGGGCTACTCCGATGATACGATCATTCTCCTTGAGCTTGTTGCTCCGTTCCGCGGGGCCGCCGGCCACTAGCGACTTGATCTTGCAATAGCCATCCTCGGATTGGAGCAGGGCGCCGATGCCAAACAGGGATAGTGACATGCCGACATTGAAGTTATCCAGAGAACGCTTCCCCATGTAGTCCGAGTGCGGATCATAAACATGAGTGAGGGCTGAAAGGTAGATCTCGAAGATGTCTTCGGCATCAAGTTCCTTGAACGAGCGCACCAGCCTGGCGTAGCGGCGCGTGATTTTCTTCGCGATTTCCTCGGGCTTTTCCTTGGCGAGTTTCTCCTGGAGAATTTCATAACGGAGGTGCTGTCGCCAGAGCTGCCGCGCCTCCTCAAGATTCTTCGGGCGGGGCGCTTCCTTGCGATTCAAGTTGTAACGTTCGTCTCCCGTGAACGTGAAGGCCTCGGTTTCAAGCAGTTCTTGAACATGGGTGACCCGCTGATCCAGCCGCTCGAGAAATCGCCGGAAAATGAAACGCGCCGCGGTTGGGTCTCCCTGCTTAACCGTTAGTTCGTCCAGAGTGGTGCGATAACGCTCAAAGTCCTGGATGTCCGACTGAAGGAAATGCAGATGGATATTATCCAGCGTTTCGATGTATCGGTCCAAAAATTTGCTCGAGATCGCGTCATTGAGCGGCAGCCCCAGATAATGTTGCTGGGTGAGCATCCCGGCGGTCAGGCGTACAATGTAAGGATCAGTGCCGTAAAACTCGAGTGGTGCCCCGGCCTTTTGCCTTACTTCCGAGAGAGTCTGAAGGTTGGTGGACGCCAGTCTCAGCCCGCTTTCAGATTGAAAGGCGCCGGCAAGCGTGGGGTTGGAAGTTGCAAGAGGCTTGGCGGTATCTGCGATGAGACGGCCAGATGAAAGCGCAAGCTGAACGCACAGAAGAAGTATGAATGTTCTCAATCCAGGACCTTTAGTTTCAAATTTTCGCAGACCATAGCACACCACTTTGAAATTACACTCGGATTCTTGCCCGGCTATACGCTTACAGATCGTCGGCAGAGCAGCCGCAGGCAACGTAACGTTGAACTCACGCCGGGGTCCTCTGATATTCCGGCTTCGTTGCTCATCCATCCGTCACAGACCTCTGCGGGTATGCTCCTCTTTCGTGCCTCGTCATACTGTCAGGATGCCGCCAGCAAAACTCGAAGTTGTTTTTGCACGGCCCCTACAGCAACAGCTTGATCGCGTTCATCAAATCCGCGTAGTCATCGAAAGCCCGGAACTGGGGAAACTGCTGCTTTATGTTGTCCGGCGCGTGAAACAAAAAGCCAGAATGCGCTTCCGCCAGCATGGCCGTGTCATTGAACGAATCGCCGGCGGAAATGACGTTGTAATTCAGATTCTTGAGCGCGGCGACGGCGTGTCGTTTTTGGTCGGCCATCCGGAGTTTGTAGTTCGTGATCCGCCCGCCAGCGACCTCCAGCCGATGGCAGAGCAACGCTGGCCAGCCAAGCTGCCTCATCAACGGCTTTGCAAACTCCTCGAACGTATCGGAGAGAATTATCACCTGGGTGATTGAGCGGAGTTCATCGAGAAATTCCTTTCCGCCGGGAAGAGGACGCAGGGTTCCGATGACCTCTTGAATATCCGCAAGCTTGAGCCCGTGCTGATCGAGTATCTTCAAGCGTCCTTTCATCAGCACGTCGTAATCGGGCACATCCCGCGTCGTCAGGCGCAACTCCTTGATTCCTGTCTTCTCCGCCACGGCAATCCAGATCTCCGGAACAAGCACGCCCTCGAGATCCAGCGACACAATTGATTGTTTCATCGCGGCGGACGATTCCAGTTTTGTGCGGAGCTGTCCAGAGGTTCGCTGAGTCCCAGATCCACGGAAAAGAAATCCAAATGCCTGCCCCATGAAGGCGGGCTCGGCCAGTTGTTGAAGGGATGAGTTGGATCATTTGAATGAGGGGGCATTGATCTGCGACGTTCGAATCCGCTATTCGCTCCACCGAGCCGGTTTCCCGCGTGTCGTCCAGTGCGTGATGAGCTCTGGCCAGTTGATCCGTCCGACGCTTGTTGAATTGATGGATGATCCGCCACCACGTGGTCATGAGCAGCCATGCCTTGAACGAACCACGAGCCGGATCGGCTTTGAAATCCTTGAGGCTCCTGGCGACGGTGATGACGAACTCCTTCGCCACGTCATGCGCCTCGGCGTTGGAATGGCCTGCCTTGATCGCGACGTTGTAAATGAGCCGCCAACAGGTGTCGAAGAACTCCTTCCACCGAAAGCAAATGAACCACACGCCACACTTGCATTCCCAGAGTTGTCCTTTCATGCTCCCGCCCTATTTTTTAACAACCAGCTCCGGCCAGTCGGAGCTGCCATGACAAAACACAGTTGTATGAGCACAACCAACGAGTCCGGATCGGCGAACGTCACAAGCGATCTGGATCTGCACTTCCTGCCGGCGTGGGCGCAACGTTCGTCCACGGAGAACCAATACGCAAAATACGAAGGCGGAGGCCGCGACCGCGCCGATGATTCCCGAGGGGATCGCCCCCAACGTCGGGATCAATGGGGTTCCCGTCCGCCTCGCCGCGACCAGAATCGCGATCGTCGGCCCGATGCGCGCCCTGGTGGACCTGCCGGTCCAGGCCCCCGGCGGGAGGGAGGCGGCCGACCTGGTGGTTTTCAAGCAGGTGCTCCGCGCCATGATGACCGCCGTGAAGAACGACGAGAGCCAGCACCACCTCCCATTCAGCTCAACGTCAATCTCCTGCCCGAGGCGAAGGGAGTCGAGAATCTGGCGCGCCAGATCCGCCTGACGGGGCGGGCTTATCCGCTGTTCGACATCGGGCATCTCGTGCTCAAGAAGCCTGAGCGGTACGACGTTCAATTCCGCGTGATCAAGGACCAGGAAGGAAAGGTGGCTCAACCGCTCTTCCTGTGTGCGCTGGATGATTCACTCTGGCTTTCCGAGCAGGAAGCGGTGAACCATGTGTTGGGAAAACACTTCGCCACCTTTTATCAGGCGGAAAAAATTCCAACCGATCCGCCCAAAGGTGTTTATACATTCGTCGCGCAATGCGGGATGAGCGGGATCATTCTGGGACCGCCGAATTATCACGATTACCAGAGCAAGCTGCGCAAGCTGCACAGCGAACGCTACTCCCGGATGCCATTCGAGGCATTCAAATCAAGGGTGAAGATCGTGAAGGAAGAAGCTGTGGTGAAGAAGTGGATCGAGGAACAAAGCTTCCGCTCTGAGTACACCTGCTTGAATGTGCCGGAGACGCTGAAGCTGGCTTCCCGCGAGGAGGTCGAAAGGCACTTCCGCGAAACGCATCTCTCCAATGTGATCAAGCAGGTGGAAAGCCACACCTACACTGGTCCTGCAGCGCAGACTCAGCCCAGCCGGGCTCTTGCGAATCTCGTGCGCCACGCATGGGAAGATCAACGCCATTTCCCGTTGCAGCTCGTAACGACCTTGAGCAATCAGTTTGCCTCGCATGGACTCCACTTCTTCAAGGTGAACAAGAACATGACGCACGTGTCAGTTGCCCGGCCGCGTTACCTGGATCGGGATGCCATTGCCGTCTCGGAAGGCGTGAAACGCATCGTGGATTTCATTGCGGCGACGCCAAGATGCACGCGTCGAAAGATCATGGACGCGCTCGTCTCCACTCCCAAGGCAGCACCCGCCATCGAGGCCGCACCTCCTTCTGAAGGTCAGCCAGCACCCGCTCCGGCGGCTCCAGTCGAACCGGCGATGTCACCGGAAGCCACGATGGTCAACAGTGACCTTCATTGGCTCGTGCATGAAGGTCACGTCATCGAATTCGCCAGCGGCCTTATCGAGCTTGCCAAAAAGCCTCTGCCAAAGCCGCCCAAGCCCGAACCGAAGAAAGCACAAGCTCCGACGCCAGCCGCGCCGGCCCCGGAGACGGCTCCTTCTGACTCTGCCGTCGTGTCGCCAGATACCGCGACAGAATCGCCTGCAGCACCGGTCGAACTTCCGGCGACTGCGCAGGAGTCAATCGCCGCACAGGAACCCGCCCCCGTTGCGGAGGGGTCAATTCAAGATGCGGCTCCAGCTCCAGCTTCACCCACGGTCTCCCCTGAAGCTTCAGTGGAGGCTGCTGCGCCGCCAAATCCTTGAACCTTCAGATGCCTGACTTGACATTGCACCCGGCACGCAGTCCCCGTGTGCGGCTGGGTGGCTATGTCATTCTCCCACGCATTCTCGACAAATGCCGGGCGACACTCCTGGGAAAACATGGGGAGTACAAATATGCCTGCCCCTTGGATCAACGCTGGTTCGAGTTTGTGGGGATTGATCCGGAAGCTTTGAAAAAAGAAGCTGCCACGGGAATAGGTGACGGAAAAATTCTGGCATGGGTCGCCGCCAACGCGCGCTGCCAACGCACCGACTCCGAAATCTCAGGTTGGAGCGCGCTTCAGGAAGCGCGAGTCCCCGGTGAGCCGGATTCGCGCGCCTATTACAACGGACTTCATTCACAGATCGCTCCTGAGCGTGGAGACGTGTTTACGTGGTTCGATCTGCTCGACCTCGACGATTACGTCAGCTTCGGCGGGAAACCTTGAGGGACTGCTAAGGGCGAATCATCAAGCAGGGGCTTGTCCGATTCGTTTGAGAAGTTCGAAGGAGAAAAGCCCGGAGGAATGGCCGTCTCCCCACACCGGCTGGATGGCGTAGCCGCCAACGGTGGACAGTTTCCGAAGCTGAAATGACTGCGCCGTGAGCGTGGCGTCGGGGCCTTTGTGCAAGTTCCCCATCACATCGACTTCCCCTTTGCACCCGGCGCACGGGCAATGGCGGCGCAAATTATCAAGCGCAAGGTAGCTCTCTGAACCGTCATCCCATTTCACCGCCAGTTCCGTCCCGATTTGCTGAATGTCCACAGGTCGCATGGGTGGAGATTAGCTCCCGAGTGCAGTCGGCGTCCATCCACATTCGTTTATCCGCTGATCACAAATGACCGGAAACTGTGCGAACCCAAACCTTCGTGCCTCATGTAATATTTTATCGCCGGACCCGAGATCGTTGGGTCAAATGCGGCGCGTGCGAACTTGCGTCGTTTTCAACCCCACTGCCAAAGGCGACAAGGCACGGCATTTTCGCAGCGGGTTGAAGGAGCTGAGTCGTGAGGCGGAACTGCGCGCCACGGAAGCGCCGGGTGATGCCACGCGTCTGGCCAAGCAAGCTATTCAAGACGGGTTCGACATCGTCGTCGCCGCCGGCGGGGATGGAACGGTGAATGAAGTCGTGGGCGGCTTTGTCGAGGCGGGTGAAATCTCATCCCGCGTCCGTCTGGGTGTTCTTCCCTTGGGAACAGTGAATGTCCTTGCCCGTGAACTGGCAATCCCATCGAAATTCACGGAGGCATGGCGTGCCATTCATTCCGACCGTGAGCGATTAATCGACCTTCCTATGGCGAACTTTGAGCACAACGGTGGGAAACGCATCCGTGCATTCGCGCAATTGGGCGGCGCCGGTTTGGATGCATTAGCAATCGAACGCGCAAGCTGGAAATGGAAAAAGCGGGTTGGATCTCTGGCCTACATTGCCGCGGGATTGCACACCATGCTCGCGTCGCGAATTGGCACGATTCAGGTCGAGGCGGATGGCAGGTCGGCAACCGGTCAGTTTGTGGCGATCGGCAATGGACGCCTTTACGGACCAGGCTTCGAGTTCTTTCCCGGTGCAAGCATGACCGACGGAATGATCGACCTTGCAGTGTTTCCACGAGTCGGATGGCTGTCGCTTGCGTGGTGCGGAATGCATCTCCTGACGCGGCGACGCCTTCCGCGCGGGGCCGTGATTCAGCTTCGTGCGCGTGAAGTCCGATTGAGCAGTGCCACGAGAATCCCCTTCGAGCTCGACGGTGATTTGATCGGGGAACTTCCCGTGAGCTTCGGGATGGCGAAGCAGAAGATCCGCGTGGCAGTACCCTGAGCGGCGCAGAGGGAAAGAGGGCAAGGGAGGATGCATACTGCACTCCCCTCCAGGGCCGCGGCCTCCCATCCTATAGGTGTTCGATTACATCGAAGGTCGCGTCGGATTCGAGACGGACGATTCGCGAGGACTTCCGATTTGGTGGCAATTCCCCGGGTGGCTTCGCACGATGCGATTCCCAATTTCATCCTTCATTTCAAGCGAGAGCTCGCGCATCCTGTCCTCAACTCACCATGCAAACCGCGCTCAAGATCCGGCTCTCCTTCTTCATGTTCCTGCAATACTTCATCTGGGGTTCCTGGTATGTGAGCATGGGAACCTACCTGGCGAATGTCCTCAAATTCACCGGACAGGAGATTGGCGCGGCCTACGGCGCGTTTGCCATAGGCTCCATGATTTCGCCCTTCTTCGTCGGCCTGATCGCTGATCGCTACTTTGCTTCGGAGAAAATGCTCGCCGTCCTCGGGCTCCTTGGAGGCGCGGTCTTGTGCGCGTTGCCATCCACGACGGTGTTTCATTCTTTCTATCCCACCCTGATTCTCTACTGCGCGCTTTATGCGCCGACGCTGGCGCTGGGCAACTCGCTCTCGCTGCATCATCTGCGCGATTCAAAAAATGATTTCCCGCGAGTGAAAATATTTTCGGCCATCGGATGGATCGCCGGCGGCGTGACGCTCAGTCTGCTGAAGGGCGAGCAATCGCCTGTTCAATTTTATGTCGCGGGAGTGGCGTCCGTTCTGCTGGGCGCGTTCTCGCTGGCCCTTCCGCACACGCCGCCGAAGAAGACCGGCGGGAACATCAGCCTCGGCGAGGTGCTCGGCTTCGACGCCCTCGCGTTGATGAAAAAGCCGTCCTTCGCCATTTTCATCGGCTGCCTGTTCCTGATTTGCATCCCGCTCTACTTCTACTTCGTGATGATGTCGATTTACCTCACGGAACTCCAATGGACCGGGCTCGCCGGCAAGATGACGCTGGCGCAAATCTCCGATGTCGTTTTCCTCTTTCTGCTTCCGTTCATGCTCAAAAGCCTCGGCTACAAGAAAACCATCTTCATTGGCATCCTGGCGTGGGCGGCGCGCTACTTCCTGCTTGCTGGCAGCGTGAACTCGCTTTCGCTTCAGTCACCGCTCATCTTCGCGGCGATTCTCCTCCACGGCGTTTGCTACGACTTTCTCTTCATTGCCGGCCAGCTTTATGTGGATGATGAAGCCAACGAACGCATTCGCGGCGCCTGTCAGGGCTTCATCGCATTTATCCTTTGGGGAATCGGTGCGTTTGTCGGTACCATGCTCGCCGGCAGGATTCTCGCCCAGCACACGCTCGTCAATGTGCCCGGCCCAATTCAACACAACTGGCGCGAGATCTGGATGGCGCCCGCCCTTGGCGCAAGCGCGGTGCTCGTCATTTTCATGATCTTCTTCCGTGACCCATCGCGAAAGGTCGCAGATACCATGAACCGCCGCTGAACTTCAGGTTTCATGGCGACATTGCATGCTAGGCAGCCCGCTCCCGCGAGGATCAATCCAGCTCGAGCGTAAATACTTTTTGCGGTGCCTTGCGGATCAACTCCACATGCGCGTCGAGGAACACGGCGTTGGCACGACGTTTGGCACCTTTCGGTCCGGCCACGCCCCGATCTGTTTCAGCGCTCCGGTCATTGCCTCCGCTGTGGCGATAACACACATTGCCCGGCGTGCCATCGGGATATAAGCAGGCATCCCAACCATCCGTGTCCGCGTAAATCAGCGTGCCGACGACATCACGGATCTGCCGTGAACTGATCCCCTTCTGACCGCAATTGATCATGGAATTCTGCGCATAGCTCAGAATTCCCCAAGCACCGCCCTCGGTCAAAGCGCGGGTCGATTTCGAACGCTGAAGACTGGAGGGACAGATGAAGACGCCCATTCCGCTGACGTTGGTGCCTCTTCCCAGGTACGGCTGAAGAGCCACATACCAGATCTTCGGCGTGCCCTCGAAGCCCTGCATCCAGCCGATGGGATAACTCTGTGTGTCCTCTTCGTACATCATCACCCCCATGCCGAGCTGGCGGAGGTTGCTCTGGCATTTTGCCGATTTGGCCTTTTCACGCGCCTTCCCGAGCGCAGGCAGGAGCAGCGAAGCCAGAATCGCGATGATCGCAATGACGACTAGGAGTTCAATGAGAGTGAAAGCTCGTGGTCGAACAAAATGGATTCGTCCTTGAAACACCTGTCTCAGTGGAGCACGGACGCCTCGTCCGCAGACGCTTCGGTTATCGGGGAATTTGAATGTGGAGTTCATGGTTTACCTCATCCGATCTGGGAAACTGATCTTCGCGGAGGAGTTCACATCAAACTCACGGTGCCAGGTTAGCTTCCAGAGATCTCGCGCGTGACTGTAACGCGCTGAACCATCGAAGAACAGGACGTTGATTCCCTTCCGATGCCGCGCGATGGCGAAGTGATGGAATTCGGTTTCGGTACCAGCCCACTCTCCGTTGAACCGCGGCGGACGATCCGATTGACGCGGACCACCGCCACGCCACATCGAGTCAGCGAAGAGCGGAACCTGGGTCGGTCGCGGCGCGTTGAACGTGCGCCAGTTCCACTTCGTCGGCCGGCCTTGTATTTCCGTGACGCTCGCCGGCGGATCATAAACCCAGTTGTTAATGCCGTAGCTGCTGACCAGAAGCTTGCCGCTCCCAAGCGTCGAGTCGGCCAATGGAAAATCGTAAGCGGAATGCGGCCCGCCGTATTCGACCGCCTTGGAACTGTTGAGCGGCAGGAGAGTCTCGCGCACGCCAGAACCTCGCCGCATCTTCGCCTCTGGACATAGCAGTAGATAAGGCTTTTGCCGATAATAGCTTTGAAGTGCCAGCACCCACTCGCCGCGTGCCCAGCCGACATTGTAGCCCTGGCTGAATCTGCTGTTGTGATCGTCCGCATAGAGCGTCCAGGCGATGCCCCACTGCTTCAAGTTCGAGAGACAATGCACCGCCAGCGCCTTCTGTTTGGCACGCGCGAGCGCCGGCAGAAGTAGTGAAGCCAAAACGGCGATGATGGCGATGACGACAAGGAGTTCGATGAGAGTGAAAGCTCGTGATTGAACAAAATGGATTCGTCCTTGAGACACCTGTCTCAAGCGAGCGCGGATGCCGTGTCTGCGGGCACTTTGGTCATCGAGATCTCGAAATGTTGAATCCATGATTTTCCTTATCCAATCCAAAAAACTGATCTTCCTGGAGAAATTTACATCAAACTCGCAGTGCGATGACAGTTTTCATAGATTTCACCAGTGATTGTAGCCCGCTAACTCATCGAAGAACATGACGTTGTTTCCCTTCCGGTGCGGCGCGAAAGAAAACGATGGAACTCTGAGTCGTAACCCGCCCACTCCCCTATTGAACCTTGAATCTGAGTCACGCTTGCAGACAAGTCTTAGACGCAGTTGTTGATGACACAGCCGCTCTCCGGCATCGGATCTGACTCAGGAGCCGCTGTGTCCGCATTTTCTCTGTTCCGAAACTGACGGTCTATGGTCCGTCCTCACGAACAGCCCAATCCAATGCGGTGCGCGCTCAATCGCTCTACACTTGAGCTTGTCCGTACAGCAAGGTTGCGGCAGTGTTGAGTCATGAACCCTATCCGAACCGGCACTTTTGCGCTCTCATGTCTCCTGTTGCATTGCATCTCAATGACAACTCATGCACAACCTGCCGAGGCAAACTACGACGAAGCGAAAGTTCCGAAGTATGTGCTGCCTGACCTCTTCTTGGGCAGCGATGGTTCGAAAGTCACCAGCGCTGATCAATGGAAGAACAAACGCCGGTCCGAGATTCTAAAACTCTTCCAGACACAGATGTACGGCCAGAGCCCGAAGGCTCCGGAGAAGCTTGTTTGGAAGGTCACTGCGACGGACACCGGCGCTCTGGGCGGCCGGGCGACGAGGAAGGAGGTCTCGATCTTTCTCACGGGCGAGCTCACCGGCCCGTCGATGGACCTGTTGCTCTACACTCCGAACGGGCCGCGAAAACCTGTTCCCGCATTTCTCGGGTTGAACTTTGGCGGCAACCAGGCGGTTCATTCCGATCCAGGAATCATGATTTCCCAGCGATGGATGAGATCCAGCCAGGACAACAGCGTCACCAACAACCGCGCCACGGGAAATTCACGTGGCAAGGAAGCCAGCCGCTGGCAGGTGGAGAAAGTCATCGAGCGCGGATACGCCTTGGCGACGATTTATTACGGTGATCTGGAACCCGATTTCGCGGAAGGCTGGAAGACGGGGATTCGCTCGGTGATTGGCTCACAGGGGATGCGAACTTCATTCAAGCCTGATGAATGGGGTGCGATTGGGGCATGGGCGTGGGGTTTGAGCCGGGCGTTGGATTATTTGGAAAAGGATCCGGCCATCAACGCGAAGCAAGTCGCTGTTCTCGGTCATTCCAGGCTGGGCAAGACATCGCTCTGGGCGGGAGCGCAGGACGAACGATTCGCCATCGTCATTTCTAACAACTCGGGAGAAGGTGGGGCTTCACTGAGCCGAAGGCGTTTCGGCGAAACGGTCGAGCGGATCAACAAGTCGTTTCCGCACTGGTTCTGCGACAACTTCAAAAAATACAACACCGATGAGAACAAACTGCCGATCGACCAGCACATGCTGATCGCGTTGATGGCACCAAGGCCGGTGTATGTGGCGAGCGCGGCGGAGGATCTCTGGGCTGATCCGCATGGAGAATTTCTGTCGGTCAAACACGCCGGGCCGGTGTATCGATTGCTTGGCAAGGAAGGACTCGGGACCGAAGAAATGCCCAGCCTCAATTCTCCGGTTGGAAAGACGATTGGGTACCACATCCGGAGCGGGAAGCATGACGTGACCGAATACGATTGGGAACAGTACCTGAACTTCGCCGACCGGCATTTCAACCGGACCAGGTAACAGCCTTCGACCGGAGCACTGACTCGCTTTCAATGTGACGCCGCATTGCTGGTGCAGCGTGCCCGGGCGATGAGCGAAGCCGCGCTGAATAACAGGTCGCATCGTCGAGCTCAGACTCGACATCTACGGGAGGAGCCTTCACGCTCCGCTCCATCATGACCGAGCCATCCGCATCAATGCCGCCAAGCCGGGTGGCGTTGATGTGCGTTCTGAATCCTCCCAACTTTATGCAACTCAATCCATCCTCGCGAGCATTGTCCCGGCGCCCCGTTTCGCACCTGAACTACCGGGCACTGCCGCTCAAGTTTTTGTGGTTGGCACCCTTGTGGGTTGTCGCGGTTACACTCCACGCGGCAAACCCCGGCGGCGACCTGGCACCACGACCCGATGAACAGCAACTTCCACGAGCCATGCATTCGAAGATGGATCAGCGTCCGCACTTGACTGTGGGGCTTCAGAATTCAGACATCATCGGGGCCGACAACCGTGCGCTGCAGGCTGCGGTTGATTACATCGCCATGCTTGGAGGAGGGACGGTGGAAATTGGAGCTGGAGAGTTTTTGATGCGTGATTCCCTCCACCTCAGGTCACACGTGACCGTGCGCGGCACGCCGGGAAGAACAGTGCTCCGCAAAGCCCGAGGAGCGGTCTCACCACTGGCGCTCGACGGGGACTTCGGCGAGGAACAGATCACCGTGGTCAATCCCGAGGGCTTTCAAGTGGGCGATGGCGTTGCGATCTGGGACAAAAACGCCGGCGGCTTTCACACCACGGTGGCCCGCATCACGGGCCGGCGCGGGAACACCTTTTCGATCGACAAGCCATTGAATGCGGATTGCATGGCCGCTGACAAAGCCCAGGCCGCAACTGTGTTTCCCGTTGTGAGCGGCTATCATCTGGAAGGGGCACGCGTCGAGCACTTGATCATCGACGGAAACAAATCGGAGAACATCGCCCTCAATGGTTGCAGGGGGGCGGGAATCTTCCTGTACCGCGGATTCGGAACCGTCATCGAGAATTGTACGACGCGGAATTATCATGGTGACGGCATCAGCTTTCAGCAGTCGAACGACGTGCTTGTGCAAAACTGCGTGAGCGAAAACAACAACGGGCTTGGTCTGCATCCCGGCAGCGGCTCGCAGCGTCCCATCGTTCGAGAGTGCGTGGCGCGTGGAAACGCAGAGGATGGGCTGTTTCTTTGCTGGCGCGTCCGCCATGGTTTGTTTGAAAAGAACCTGCTGGAGAACAACGGCCGCTTCGGAATATCCATCGGCCATAAGGACAGCGATAATTTGCTCAAGGAAAACCAGGTCAGAGCAAACCATGAGGACGGGATCTACTTCCGCAACGAAACCGCCGGAATGGCAGGACACCGAAACCGTATCGAAAACAATTTGATCGAGAACAATGGGAAGACGAATGAGGCCGCGGGTATCCGCGTGCGTGGCGAAACGAAGGATCTTGTTTTCCGTGGCAACATCATCCGCGACACCCGGTCGGGCGACAGCCGCAAACAATCCGTAGGCGTCAAGATCGAGGCGCCTGCCGGGGAAGTCCGACTCGAAGGCAACACCATTGATGCTCCAACCAAGGTGGATGACCGGAGGAAATCCGGCAAGTAGCACTCCTCCAAAAGACAGCAGGCGATCAGCACCAAAGAAAACAGCGACTGCACGGCGGAACTCGTTCAAATTCCAAAACTGACCCAGCGCACTCTCAAGCTTCACGGATTCTTGAATTGAGCTTGTGCGCGAAACGGATAGTCTCCAGCCATGACTCGTCACTGTTGGAAATGCGGTTGGGAATGGACGCTCCCTGGTCAGCCGGGCCGAGGAGACTCCTGCCACAGATGCAACTCAGATTTGCGCGTCTGCTTGAATTGTGTCAGCTACGACCAGCGTTCAGCGCAGCAATGCAGGGACCGCCGGGCCGACCCGGTCTTCGACAAGCACATGGGCAACTTCTGTGAGTACTTCGACATCGTCCGCCGGGTCTTCACGCCGCCTGGCAATGCAAACCCACGCGAATCCTCTGCCCGTGATCAATTGAAAAAACTCTTCGGGGATTGAACGCGGGTCAGGCCGGAGATTCCTGGGAGCCTGGGCGGACACGGCGTGAGCGATGTATAAAAAGGACGACCGCCCCTCACGAAGGGGCGGCCCACCATCCTTGTTGCTAATCTTTGAAGCGCGGGAGGCGCACCCATACAGGCGTGCGGCCCGAGCGTTACCCATGGGGTTCTTCACCCGTGGGTGATTTCCATTTAGCAACAGACATGCCGCGATCTCGACATCGCGAGGAACTTTGACTTTTCGATGGTTCTGTCCAACGAGGAGCCATCACTCGAGACCATGTTTTATTGGGAAATATGCGGTAATTCGCGACGCTCGATGGTTCGGAAGAAATAAGAAAATCCCCGGGAACATTTGAACTCCTCCAGGGCTCGTTGATCGGGGGTGTGTCCAAAATCGGGACCGTTTCCCAATCACCGTCCACGATTGGGTCAACGCGGTGCGTTTGAACTCTTGTTTCCCGCGCTGGCCCCCACCACCGCCTCCTGTTGATAGAGATCACGATTGCTGCCCTGAAACTCCGCCTTGAGCCGCACCTTGAACCGGGAAAGATCGATCAGCTCCCAACGCACGAACTTCCAACTCGCACCCTGTCGCCCATCGTGTTCAATGCCCACAATCAGATGATGGGCGTCGTCGTGAATCTTGTTGGTCTCCCTCTTCGGCTCAAAATAGAAAGTGCGAAATGTGCTCGCACGACCGCCCTGTTCGTAAAGCTTCGGATCGAGATAGACAATGCGCCCGCTCGTCTTGTCGGTGAGACGAAGGTCAGGGTAACCTGATCTCTGCGCGCGCCCTGAAGTTGTCTTCGGAAATTCGCAGAAAAAACCCTTCACCGTGTTGAGTTCCTTGAGGATCGCATCCTCGAAATGTGAGCTGGCCTCGTTGATTCGCCGTTCCTTTTGCGCCGGGCTGCTCGCGGCATTCATGAGAACCAGCACCCGGTCAAGCGCTCCGCCGATCTTCCTCAACAACACCTGATCCTCCTCATTCGCTGCCTGCATCGGCTTGATCTTATGCCCCGTTGTCGCGCTCACAACTTCGTCGAAGGGGATGCCAGTGAGATCGCGTTCGTCTGCCATGAGCCACTGGATCAGCGAATCCACATCCGCCGCCGCAACCCGAAACGTCCAGCAGCAACTGATCATCACAAATGCAAGAAGCCGTTTCTTCATGTTCTCAGATTCCCAGCAGTCGTCCGTTTGCCTTGAGCCACTGCTCCGCCTCATTGTACCCAGGACAAACATTGGCGACGTGTGACCAGAACCTGTCCGAGTGATTCATCTCGCGCAAGTGCATCAACTCATGGAGGAGGATGTAATCCCGCACCTTTTCAGGAGTCTGAATCAGCCTCCAGTTCAGCGAGATCGTCCCCCGCCTGGAACAAGAGCCCCAGCGCGTTCGCTGGCTGCGAACGGTGACCCGCGAGACACGACACCCGTGCTGTCGGGCAAATTCAATCAATCTCAGTGGAAGTTCGCGGGCTGCGAGTTTTAGCAGGTGGCGCTCGACGATTTGCCTCAAGTCTCCCGCTTCAGGCATCATTCCGCAGAACTCCTCCCCCAAATGCACCGTTCGTCCCTGGAGTCCTTCCCTGATTTGAAGCACTGCTGGCTCGCCTCGAAAAAGAACCTGACTTCCCTCGATCCACGAGGTTGCAGACTGCGGACGATCCTTCAGCCGCTTCAATGCACGGGCAATCCAGGCCTTTCGGTTTTCTAGGAGATTTCTCGCGCCGCGCATCGAACCATAACGCGGAATCGTCACCGTGAGCGATCCGTCGCGTCGCACATGAAGCACATAATTCCGGGCTCGATGATTGACCCTGAAAACCACGCGCAACCGGATCGTACCAATCTCCAGCAAATGCTCGTCAGGCAGTGGAGGCGCTATTGCAAAGCTGTTGGATGAAGCCATGAAACGTGTTCAAGAACTTGCAGCCACAACTGCGGAGTCCTTAGCCGGAGCGCTCCCGCTGCCACCCCACACCTGGATGACAAGGATTGCCGCTGTGATCGCTCCCCCACCGAGGACAAGATTAAGTGTGAGCGTCTCATTCCAGTACTCGACTCCCGTCCAACGTGAGTACCAGGCAGGGAGGAACAGTGCAAACACACTCGCGAACACAGGCTCGACGCAATAGATGAGCCCGGCCTCCGTCGCCGATACAAATCGCTGCCAGTGATTCATCACCACAAACGCCACCATCGTGCAGAAAAGAATAAGAATGCCGATCAATCCCGGAACCGCAGGAGTCGTAAGAAACGTCGCCCAGTCTGACGCGCGTCCGGTAGTTGCCAGAGCCACTGGAAGAGAAAACAAAGCCATCGAGGCAAACATCACCGTAGTGAAGTGGCCCACATGATTGCGGGCATACCCCGGCCGCTCCAGCCAAAGGATTTGACCGGTAAAGAAGAAGGAACTGAGAAGCGTCTCGATCTCCCCACGCCCCAGCCGCAACGTGCGCCAATCCACTTGCGCCAGCACCGAAATGCCAACAAACACCAGAACCGTACAAACCAGTATGACCGGCGACGGGCAGCGCCGCGTTCGCATCGCCGCCAGGATTGGAATCCAGAGGCAATAACACTGCGTGATGAATGCGGACGTGGAAGCCTGAGTGTAAGAAAGCCCATCCATCTGGAGGATCATTCCGCCCCCTCCGAAAAATCCGAGCCCGACTCCCTGCCACAGCTCCGATCTCGTCAAGTGAGGCAGCGTCCGCCAGCTCCACGCAGCCATGATCAACGCTGCCAGTCCAAACCTCGTGAAACCGACCACGCTTGTGACAAACCAACTACTCGCGTCCGGAAGCACATGAGACTGCACGAGCGACAGCGCTTTCATCGTGGGAAAACTGATTCCCCAAAAGATCGTCGTGAGCAGGAGCATTTGCGTCGCCCGCCGATGTTGAGATGCTGGGTTCACCGTCATTCGCGGCGGATTAAACAGCACTGCCACCGGTAGGCAACCGAGGAATCGTTTGCCTGAAGAATGGGTGGTGCGGGCAACTTGCCCGCCTCGGTCGGCAACCTGCCGGACGGAACGAGGCTGGTAGCCTGTGCCACTCAAAACCGACTTTTCAGACCGGCTCAAAGAGTTTGGCTGAAAACTTCGCACTCCGCATGGACCGCCAACATCCTGTAGCGGCGCCTCGTAAGAGCGCCGGAGGTCTGAACTACGGATTTCATGGATGTTCACGGATGGGCTGGAATCCATCTCCATCTTATCCGTATCGAATCAGTTCCACAGCCCGCGAATGACGCAAATCACACTAATTAATTCTACTTTGTTACGAATTGTTTAGACTTGTTCCCGAGAAGCGCTAGACTGGTGTTGCGATTGCCGTTGGGCAAAAACGCATACTCACAGATCCGCAAAACATCACCCGAAAGGCGCGACGAACATCGCGCCAACTA
>SXGS01249500.1_pt1 | contig 24412 bp, 15 predicted proteins | sample 3174681 | NCBI WGS metagenome assembly SXGS01 (sample SAMN11356861, study PRJNA531348) | freshwater metagenome | isolation source: freshwater sample F1-80 | place: China: Fuxian Lake, Yuxi | collected 2017-12-25
GCCCGCGCGCCTCGCCCGCGACACCCCGCGCGGTCGAGCGCACAGCGTCGGTGCCGATCAGCTGCGCATCGACCGCGCCCGAGGCGCTGCCCGAACCGCGCGTCTCGGTCCGGCCGCTCCCGGCGGGCGAGCGGTCATCGAGCAGCGTGCCACCCTCGCCCGCGGCTCTGCCGCCCGCGCGGACCCGGCCGCTGCGGGTATCGATCTGGCGGTCGGCGCGCAGTTCGCCGGCACCCGACCGGCCGAGCGTTCCACCGGCGGCACCGCCCAGGCTGCCGCCCAGCGATCCGCCCAGACCGCCGCTGCCACCGAGCAGCTGTGCGGAGGCCGGGGTCGCGGCGATCGCGAGGGCAAGGGCGGCGGTGGTGAACAGAGTGCGTGTCATCGCGTATCTCCTTGTTGGTCTGTCCGGAGAACGGATGCCGCCCGACGCTTAATCCCGGCGCATGCAATTTTTTCGCAGGGCCAATCGACATTCCTGTTGCCACTGCCCTGGAAAGGGGAGAGGGTTAGCGGAGCTTGCCAACGGGCTCGCTCAACCCCTCACCCAGCTCCAACTAAGCCTTGGCTTTCGCAAAGACCAAGTCTGCGCAACCCACTCCCCTCTCCGAGGGGCGAGGGAAAAAGAAGGGCAGATCGAATGTCGTTCCGGCCTAGCGCAGGGTCACGCAGTCTGCACACACCAGTCCCCGGCCATAGCCGCGCCCCTTGCGGGCCTCCCGGTCGACGGTCGCGCGGCCGGCGGCGGCGAGGCGCGCGGCGACCAGTGGTGCGGCAAAGGAGGTGCCGCGCACGGTCTTCATCCGCCCGGCCGCATCCGGTGCGGCGAAACCGGCGCCCGGGGCGGCATAGTCGAGATGGCTGGCGCGCCCCGCCTCGATCAGCACCCGGTCGCGCGCATCGACCCCGGTGACGGCGATGACGCCGGAATAGGAGGCGGGATAGGCCGGCGGGGCGGTCGAGCCGTCATTGCCGACGGCGGCGACGATCGTCATCCCCTTCCCCTGCGCCGCCGCGACGACGCGCGCCAGCAGCGGATTGGGCGGGCCGACCAGACTGATCGAGACGGTCGCGACTCGCTCCTTCGCCAGCCAGCCGATCGCGCGGGCGATCGCCACCGCGCCACCGCCGGCCGGGTCCTGGCCATAGACATCGGCGGCCAGCACGCGTGCGCCCGGCGCACCCCGCCCGACCAGCCAGGCCACCGCGCTGCCATGATCGCTGGCGCGCGGCGCACCGCTGGCGAACCCCATCTGGCGCACGCCCGCATTGCCGACGCCGCCATCGATGATGCCGATGGTCGTGCCGGCGGGCGAGGGTGGCATCTGCATGGCCGTCGCCGCGCCGCCCGCCATGCCGCCGCTTTCGAAGTGGATCACGTCGGCGGCCACATCCGCCGCCTGACGCCGCGCCCGCGCCAGCGCGCGGTCCAGCCGCACGCCCTGGGGCACCGCCATGCGCGCATAGCCGACGCCCAGTTCCTCGATGCTGGTGCGTTCGATGATGCGGAAACCGTCGCGCTCCAGCGCGGCGATCTCGGCATCGCTGGGGTCGGTCAGCACCACCTCGCCCGCGCGCGCGGCATTGCCCAGATCGTCGCGCACCACCCGGCCGCCGCTGTCGCGCACCAGCCGCAGGACCCGGTCGAGCCGTGCGGCCTCGACCAAGCGCTGCGGGGTCTCGACGACGCGGTCGACCGCGCCCCGGATGCGATCGGGCAGGCCGGCGACAGGGGCCGGCAGCGAGGGCAGGAGCTGCGCGCCGGCGGGGGCGGCGATCATCAGGGCCAATAGGGGCGGAAAGCGGATCATCACGGACCTTCTTGACATGGATTAGCGCGCTGTCACGGATGAAACGTGCGTTGGCATCCGTTTCATCCCCATTGGAAAGGAAGCGAAGCTGAGTTTCGAAAGCGACCTGACCGCCTTGCTGCCGCGTCTGCGACGGTTCGCGCGTTCCCTGACCCATGATGCGGCGGACGCCGACGACCTGACCCAGGTCGCGGTGGAACGCGCGCTCGTGGCCCGGGCCAGCTTCGCCGCCGGAACGCGGATGGACAGTTGGATGTACCGGATCATGCGCAACGCCTGGATCGACACGAGCCGCGCCCGCACCCGCGCCGCGCAGACCTTCGTCGCGGAGGAAGCGGGGGCCGCGATCGGCGACGATGGCGACCGCGCGATGGAGGCGCGCGCCGAACTCGACCGGGTGGGCCGCGCGATGGCGACCCTGCCCGACGAACAGCGCGAGGCGGTCGCGCTCGTGCTGGTCGAGGGGCTGGCATATAAGGAAGCGGCGGCGGTGCTCGACATACCGATGGGCACCCTCACCTCGCGGCTGGTGCGCGGACGGGCCGCGTTGATGGAAAGACTGGGGAAAGCGGCATGAGCATCGATCCGGAAACATTGATGGCCTATGCCGATGGCGAGTGCGATCCGCTGACCGCGCGGCGGGTGGAAAAGGCGATGGCCGCCGACCCCGCGATCGCGGCGGAGGTGGAGGCGCACCGCGCGCTGCGGATGCAGCTGAGCAATGCGTTCGCGCCCGTCGCCGACGAGCCGATCCCGGCGCGGATCGCCGCCCCCCTGGCGTCCAACGTCGTCGCCTTCCCCGGCCGCCCGCGCCGCCGCTTCTCTGCCGCCTGGGCGGGAGCGGTGGCGGCGAGCCTGATGGTCGGGCTGGTACTCGGGCGCGGCCTGATGCCCGCAGGACCGGTCGCGACCGGCGCGTCGGGGCTGGTCGCGGGCGGTGCGCTCGCCCGTGCGCTCGACACGCAATTGGGCAGCGATGGCGCGCGTGATGGCGTGCGGATGCTGGCGAGCTTCCGCGCGCAGGACGGCGCGCTGTGCCGCGTGTTCACCGCTACCCGGACCAGCGGCATCGCGTGTCGCGACGGTCAGGCCTGGGCCCTGCGGCGCACCATGACCGGCGTCACCGAGAACGGCGCCTATCGCCAGGCCGCCTCACCGACCGCCGCGCTGATGACCGACGCGCAGGACCTGATGGCGGGCGAGCCGCTCGACACGGCGGGCGAGCGGGACGCGGTGGCGCGGGGCTGGCGCTGACGCCCGGTCAGCTCGCGGCCGTATCGATGGCCTCCGACCTGACGCGGCCGTCGGCGAAGATCAGCCGGTGGTCGTGATAGCGCAGCAGAGCGTCGTCATGGATGACGCTGATGATCGTGGTCTGCGGCAACGCCGCGTCCAGACATTCGTAGAAGTGACGCGCATTCTCGCCATCCAGCGCGCTCGTCGCCTCGTCGAGGACCAGCAGCGTCGGCCGCTGGAGCAGGATGCGGGCCAGCGCGATCCGCTGCTGCTCGCCGGGTGATAGCTCTTCCTGCCACAGCCGCACGCCGTGGATGTCGTCCGCCAGATGGCCCAGCCGCACCTGCTCCAGCAGCGCGGCGATGCTGGCATCGTCGTGCACCTCGGGCCGGTCGGGGAAACAGATCGCGGCCTTCAGCGTGCCGAGCGGCAGATAGAGGCGTTGTGGCACGACCATCGCGCGGCTGTCCTGCGCCATCGCCACCCGCCCGCGACCATCGGGCCACAGACCGGCAAGCGCGCGGATCAGCGTCGACTTGCCCGCCCCCGAAGGCCCACACAGCGCCCAGCGCTCGCCCGCACCGACCCGCCAGTCCCCGACCTCGACCAGTGCCGCGCCATGCGGACGATGCAGCGCCAGCCCTTCCGCCATCAGGACCACGCCCGGCGGCGTGCCGACGCCCACCGCGATGCCCGCCGGCCGCGCATCGTCGATCGCGTCGTCCAGCCCCTTGATACGGTTGAAATAGCTGACCTGCTGACCGATCAACTGATAGCTTTTGACGAAATAGCCGAGCTGCATGCCCAACTGGCCAAAGGCGTCGCGCCCCGCCATCAGCTGACCGAAGCTCATGCCGCCGGCGAAATAGGTCGGCACCATGATGAACAGCGGCAGGACGGTGCCCATCCGGTCATAGACGCTGCCCGCCGCTTGAATCCCGAGCGATCCGTAAAGGACCGAGCGGAAGTTCAGCCGCACCGCGTCGAACGATTGTTCCAGCGCCTGTCGCTCGGTCGCGACCGCGCCCGCCAGGCCAATCTGCGCGGCATTGCGGCGGACATGGATCAGGCCGGAGCGGAAATCCGCCTCACGGTGCTGCTGGCGCATCATCGCGCGGATGAAGGGCTGGCCGATCTTGGCGGTCAGGTACGAGCCCACCAGCGCATAGGCGGCGGCGTACCACACCGTGCTGCCGGGGATCGAAATCGCGGTGCCGCCCAGCGAGAAACGGATCGGCGGCGCGGTTTCCAGCAGGATCATGGCGAAGGTGACGGCGGCGACCAGCGATCCGATCAACCGCATGACGATATGCAGCGCGCCGACCGTCGTGCCCACGGCCGAGGTGATATTGTTCAGATCCTCGGCAATGCGCTGGTCGGGATTGTCGATGATGCGCAGCCGCTCGATCTCGGCATAGCGATTGCGGCGCATCCAGCGGTCGAGATAGTCGCGCGTCAGATAGGTGCGCCAGCGGATCGACAGCAGCCCGTCGATCAGATTCTCGGTCAGGATCATGACGATCTGCATCGCCATGATCCCGAGGAAGACGATCATCAGCGGCACGAGCTGGCCCGCGTTGCGCTGTTCGATGACGTCGAAGAACTGCCGCTGCCACTGATTGGTGCGCAGCAGGATGAAGGCCGTGCCGAACTGGAAGAAGAACAGCGTGATCAGCGCGAACCACGCGAATTTCCAGTCCGGCGACGTCCAATAGCCGCTGGCCAGCCGCCAGGCGTCGCGCCATCGCGCCTGGCTGGACTGGGGTGGGGCAAGGCCCGTCTCGCGACGGACCTCCCCGCTCTGGCTGGGTTGCGGCATCATGCGATCAAAGGTCCCCTCGATCAGAAGAAGCGATAGCCGACCGTCAGGCGCCAGGTGCGGGTTTCGCCCAGCGGAAGATAGTTGGTGAAGCGCGTGGGCTGATAGGTGCGGCGATCGAACAGGTTTCGCACGCCGATATTGATGTCAAGATCGCCGACCGACAGGAAGCCGTTGAGATGCGCGAGCACCGCCGCCGGCGTCCGGTAGCGGTTGAACATGTCGATCGCCGAACTCGACTGCCCGGCGACCTGGCCGCCGATGCCCGCCTTGGCCCGTTCGCCGACCTTGTGCTCATAGGATGCGTACAGGCTGTAGACATCACGCGGCTGGCCGTTGACCGTGTCGCCCAGCGTCGCCGACGGCCGGAGGAAGCGGTATTTGGTGCGGGTAAAGGCGGCGGACAGCGACAGGCCGGGGATCGGATTGCCGCTGAGATTCACGTCGATCCCCTCGCCGATCTGACCGGGAATGGCGATCTGGAAACGACGATTGATGGGGTCGGGTACCATCAAATTGGTCTGCCGGATGCTGAACCACGACGCGTTCAGGAGCGCGTGGTTGTCGAACAGGTCCCATTTGATGCCCGTTTCGGCATTGCGCGTCTGGTTGTCGGGCAGACGGTTGCGGAACCGGTCGGTCAGGAAGTTCTGGATATAGCCGTAGGCGAGCGTGCCGAACACCGAGAGGCGGTTGGTGACGTCGACGACCGCGCCGTAATTGGGCACCGTCTTGCCGCCCTCATAGGGATTGTTCGGAACCCCGTCGAAGATCGACCGCGATTTCATCTCGTTGCGACGCAGACCCGCCATCAGGTGGATCGGCCCGGACCCGACCAGATACTGGCCATAATAGCCGCGCTGGGTCATGATCGACGTGGCGGTCGAGTTGAAATTCACCGCCAGCGGACGCAGCGCCGGTCGCGTCAGGAAGTTGTACGGGAACATCGCCCCGTCGCTGGCATAGATCGCATCCACCGTCGCATCGACATGCGTCATGCCCGCGACCAGCTTGTGCGACACTGCGCCCGTATTGAACGTGATCCGGGCAAAAGTGTCGAAAGCATCGTTCTTTGACGTCTGACGCACGCCACCCGTCGAGATCAACAGCGACCCGGCATTGTTGAGAACCACGAAGGGCGAATATTGCGCCAGCGTGAAGTGGATCTTCTGATGCTGGGCACGCCCGACGACGGTCAGCCATTCGGTCAGCTTCTGCGTGATCTCCGCATTGAACTGCGTCGTCTCGATCTGGGCGCCCTGGTCCTTGCCGCCGATCAGCGGGCGGTCGAACGCCACGTCGAACGGCTGCTTGGTCGCGGTGTTCAGCACCGTATAGGGCGGCATGCCGAAAATCTGGTTGCCCAGCGTCGCCGAGACGATGATGTCGGTCGTCGCGTTCTTGTAGCGCAGGCCGGGGGCGAACAGATAATCCTCGTTCCCGCGATAGCCGCCGAAATTGCGGTCGGCGGTCGCCGCCGTCGCGACGATGCGGGCGCTGAAGCGATTGTCGTTGGACAGCGCGCGATTGGCGTCGAGCGTGCCGCGGATCAGCCCGAACGAACCGATGTCGGACGAGACATGGAGCCGCTCCTCCGCATTGGGCTTTTTGGTGACGATGTTGATCGTCCCGCCCAGATTGTCACCGCCCAGCAGGATGGCGTCGGGACCTTTCAGCACCTCGATCCGCTCGATATTGGCGAGGGGCAGCGTCGTGCCGGCCGCGAACATGGCGCTGGAGGCGGAGGGCAGGCCGTTGACCGCGCCGTTGGAATCGAACCCGCGCACCGTGAAGCTGACGCCGCCCTGCACCGTCGCGCTGTTGACGACGACGCCACCGGCATTGCTCAGCGCCTCGGCCAGCGTCTGCGACTGTTGCCGTTCCAGCAGCTTGGCCGAGATCACCTGGGTGTTGCGCGGCTGATCGCGCAGCGACTGGCCCAGACGCGACGAACTGGTCGCGCCGCGCACCAGCACGCTGGTCTCCGCCTCGTTGGGGCGCGCCGTCACGACAACGTCGTTGATGACCGCGATCCGGTCATCCTCGCCGATCTGCACGGCGACGGGCAGGCCGCGCGTGGCCTGCGCCACGGCGTCGCGCGCGCTGCGCGCATTGACCACCGGCTTGGCGACGATGCCGCCGACCGCATCGGGATCGATGTCGAGCGGCGTGCCCCATTCGGTGGCGATCCGCTGCAGCGCCTGGGCGAGCGGCATCGCCGGCTGCGGCACGCTGCGTTCCTGCGCCCAGGCCATGGCCGGCGCCGTGGCGGTGGCCAGCGCCAGCAGGCTGGCGACGACGATATGACGAGTAACCATGAAATTCCCCCCTGGTTGGTTTGACGATCGAAGGCGGCATCCCCCCGTTTCCCCTGCCTGTTTTCTGTCAGGATGCCGCCGCTCTTCAGCGTGTCGGTTCGATCACCTCCGGCACGCCAAGCCTCACATCGCGGAACTGGTCGCGAATCCTTTGCCAGTCGCCGACCACGACCCAATGGACGGTCCCCGGATCGGCGAAGGGGGCGGCGGCCCGCTCCACCTGTTCGGGCGTCAGCGCGCGCAACCGCGCCGGCTGGCGCACGACATCGTCATGGGGCAGGCCGGCGGATCGCGCGTCCGCCATCGCGGCCAGCAGATCGCCATTGCCCTCCAGCCGCGCGGCGTTCCTGTTGGCCGCCGTCGTCGCGATACGATCGAGTTCGGCCTGTTCGGGCGGGCGGGTGCCGGTCAGCGCCCGCATCTCCCGGCCCAACTCGACGACCGACTCGCCGCTATGATCGCGATCGACCGTGCCCGCGATGGTCCAGCGCCGCTGGCCGCGCAGGTCGTACACGCCCGAGCCGATGCCATAGGTCCAGCCCTTGCCCTCGCGCAGATTGGTCCCGATGCGCGAGGTCAGGTTGCCGCCATAGACCTCGTTGACGACCCAGGTCGCGGCGGCGTCGGTGCCGTCCGGCCGGTCGGCGGCAGGAAGCGCCTTGCCCGCGATGATATAGGTCTGGGTCGCGCCGGGCTTGTCGAGCACGGTCAGCGAGGGGGCCGCCCGCCCCGCCGCCGCCGCCGCCGCCGGGAACGGGATCGCAGGCGCGGGCGCCCCTTGCGCGCTCCAGCCGCCCAGCGCCTTTTCGAGAAGCGGCTTGAGCGTCGCCATATCCGTGTCCGCCGCGACATAGAGCGTCGCCCGGTCGGGCCGCAGATGCCCGCGCATCCATTCGCGGACCGTCGCCGGATCGATCGCCTGCACCTGCCGGATCGCATCGGCGGCGGTCGCCGGCGGGGCATAGGGATGCCCGGTGCCATAGATGGCGGTGTCGAGCACCCGATCGGCCGCCGCACCCTGGTCGATCGCCTCGGCCCGCAGCGCATCGGTTCGCGCCGCCTTGAGCGCGGCGAGCGCGTCGGGGCTCATATCGACATGGGTCAGCCCGTCGCCGAACAGCGCCAGCCCCTCGGCCAGCCGCGAGGCGTCCCACGCATAGGTCAGATCGGCATGATCCAGTTCCACCTTGTCGGCGATCCAGCCGTTGAGCGCCCCGATCCGCTCGGTCCGGGCCAGCGCCCCCGCCGTCCTCGCCTTCGACGCCAGCAGGTCCAGCGCGATCGGCGCGATCTCATGCGCATCGCCCGCATGGCCGCCCCGGTCGAAGCGCAGCAGCAGCCTGTCGGTGATCGTGCCGGGACGCGGGACCAGCAGGACCTTCAGCCCATTGGACAATTGCGCCTGCTCGGTCGCGGGGACCGGGATCGGCGTCATCGCGCCGAGCGGCGGCGGCCCCTTGGCGAGGTCATAGCCGCCGGGCACCGCCTTCAGCGCCGGGCGGGGCAGAATGGCCAGATGATAGCCCGGTCGACCATAGACCGCCGCCGCCACCCGGCGCACGCTGTCGGGCGTCGCGCTCCGGAGTTGCCGCAGATAGGTCTCGGCATAATCGACGTCCTCGTTCCGCCGCGCGCCCCGCGTCAGCAGGAAGGCCTTGGACGACGTGCTCGCCTGAAGCCCCATCAGATACTGGATGCGCGCCGCCCGCGCGCTTTCCAGTTCCGCGACCGTCGGCCCCTCGGCCACGAAGCGGGCGAGCACCGCATCGACCTCTGCCTCGACGCGCGGCATCTGGTCGGCGGGAATGCCCGCCACGCCAAAGCCCATGCGGCTCGACAATTGCCCCTCGTCGAAGGTGACGAAGGCGGACTGGGCGATGCGCAGTTCCTCGACCAGACGCCGGTTCAGCCGCGACCGCGCGCCATTGGCGATGATATGCGCGATCAGGTCGAGCGCGGCGATCTCGGGCGACCCCGCCGGCGGCGCGAAATGGGTGACGTAGAGCCGCCCGTCGGGCACCGTCCGGAACATCTGGCGGCGCAGCGGGCCGGGCAACGCCATCGACCGGGTCGACAGCCGGTCGACCGGCAGCCTCGGCGCCAGTCCGCCGAAATAACGGGTGACCAGCGTGCGCGCCTCGTCCGCCGTCACATCGCCCGCCAGGATCAGCGTGGCGTTGGAGGGGCCGTAATAGGTGTCGAACCAGCGCCGCGCGGTCTCCACCGTCACCGCGTTCAGATCGGTCTCCTCGCCGATGACGCTGTGGTGATAGGGATGATCCGCCGGATACATGTCGCCTAGGATCGTCGCGTCCAGCCCGCCATAGGGCTGGCCGCCGCGCTGCCGCTTCTCGCTCAGCACCACGCCGACCTCGCGCCTGATCCGGTCCTGGGTCAGCGCGTCGCCGACATGCCCCATCCGATCGGCCTCGAGGAAGAGCGCCCGCTCCAGCGCGGCGCGCGGCACCGTCTCGAAAAAGACGGTCGTGTCCTGCGTCGTGGTCGCGTTCATGTCGGTGCCGCCCATGTCCTGGACCGACCGGATCGCCGATTGATTCCAATGCGCGCTGCCGTCGAGCGCCAGATGCTCGAACAGATGCGCATAGCCGTGCTGGCCCGGCTGTTCGTCCTTGGAGCCGACGTCATAGACCATCGTCGCACTGATCAGCGGCACATGGCTGCTGGTCTGGACGATGACCTTCAGCCCGTTGGGCAGCGTGAAGCGGGTGACGGGGTCGGTGATCGCGCGTTCCGGCAATCGCGCGGCGGGCCTCGCCTTTGCGCTCGCGTCCATGGCCCGCTCACGGGCAAGCACGCCCCCCACCGGGATCACATGCATCGCGGCGGCGGCCGTCAAAGCAACAATTGCAAAAGCTCGTGCCATCCCGCGAACATTACTGATTGCCACCCGCGTTTCCTGCGGTCAAAAGCAGAAAAGATGACCGGACTGTCCCACTCAACCGACCAGGACACTTTCACCGCGACCGGCGGTCCCGATGTCCCGACCGGACAGACCGCGCGGGTCATCCGGACGATCGCACAGGGCATCGCCGACGGCGTGCTGATCGCCGACGAGCGCCTGCCGTCGATCCGCGTCATGGCGGACACGCATGGCGTCAGCCGCGACACCGTACAGCGCGCCTATGACAAGCTGGTGGCGGGTGGCCAGATCTATGCCCGGCGCGGATCGGGATTCTATGTCTCGCCGCCCGCGCTGATGCCCGCGGCACCGGCGACCCGCACCGCGCCCGTCGATCTCGCGCCGTTCCAGCTCTGCCACTCCACGCTGCCGCTCGACCGCTCGCCCGGCAGCGGCGTGCTGCGCCACGAGCCATCGGCGCTGGAGGAACTGAACCGGGTCCTGAAGAGCGTGGCCTCCTCGGGCCTGCGCACCACGGGCTATGGCGATCCCGCCGGCTATCTGCCGCTGCGCGAACAGATCCGCATCAAGCTGGGGCTGGACGGCATCGACGTGCCGGTCGATGCGATCATGACCGTGCCGGGCTGTATCGCCGGGCTGGGCGTGGTGATCCGCGCCTTCGTCCGGCCCGGTGGCCGGGTGCTGGTCGAGGACCCGTGCTCCTTCGCGCATGTCGCCGCGCTATTGTCGCAGGGGGCCGAAATCCTGCACGTGCCGCGCAAGGCCGACGGCCCCGACCTGGATGTGCTGCGCCTGCTGTGCGAACGCTATCGCCCGGTCATGTTCCTGATGTCGTCGCTGATCCAGAATCCGACCGGCAACTGCGTATCGCTGCACACTGCGCGCCAATTGATCGAGATCGCCAAGGAATTCGAGATGATCCTGGTCGACGATGTTGGCCAGGGCGACCTGTTGCCCGCGACCGGCGGGCGACCAGTCGTGCCGCTGCTGCTGCTCGATCATCTCGACCGCGTCATCCATGTCGGCGGTTCGTCGCGCATCCTCTCGCCCGAGGTCGGCGTCGGTCACATCGTCGCGGGGGACCGCTATCAGGACATGCTGAACCGCTTCCGCCCCCTGAACGGGCTGGGCAACCTGCAAATCCAGGAGCGCGTCCTCTACCGCTTCCTGGACGAGGGGCTGTACCGCCGGCGATGCGAGCGGATACGCGGGCAGCTCGCCAAGGGGACGATCGCGCTGCGCCAGCATTTCGCCGGCATGGGGATCACCACGACGCCATCGATGGGCGGGCTGTTCCTATGGGCCGATCTGGGCGGCGGGGTCGACACGCTGGAACTGGCCAGGCGGTTGCTGGCACGCGGTTTCCTGAGCGCGCCGGGCAAGCATTTCCGCCCCGCCAGCACCGTCTCCTCGTCGGAAATGCGGTTCAACGTCACCACCACCAGCGAGGCTGCGCTCCAGGTGCTGGCGGACGGCCTGTCATCGCTCAGGGATTGAGCGGCGCGCCAAATCGCGGCGCACGCGCGAAGTCGGCCTTGGCGAAGGGGCGGTCACGGAACATGTACCCATAATAGAACTCGCGAAGGTCGCGGTGAAAGGCGCGGATACGGTCCTGATAAGCCAGTTGCGCCGCCAGATCGGTCCGCGCCAGCCGCGTCAGCAACGCCTGCACCCCGACCGAGGGCAGCACCCAGCCGAGACTGTCGGCGATCGCCGCGCGCCGTTCCAGCCCCTGGCGATAGGCGCGCACGCGGTCCGCCACGCTTTCGTCGCCCAGCTGGTGGAAGGCGAAATACCACTTGTAATGAAAGGCCTGGGGCAAGGGTGGCGAGGCCGCCCATTGCGGGTGGCTGGCATAGAAGCGGCGCATGGTCTCCTCGCGCGGGATTTCCCAGGCGGCATGGACCCGCTCACGCTGGGCGAGCGCGATCTCGCTCCCCTGCCCGACCGGGACCGCGCGATTGATCGCGACATTGGCGAAGGTCGGGATGACCAGCACCAGCATCAGCCACAACCCCGCCAGCGTCGCGGCATTGGCGGTCGATCCATGCCCGAGCCGCGCGACCAGCGCCGCAAGACCGATCCAGAACAGCAGATAGAGCGCGGCCACGATGACGATCAGCAGCATCGCGGCCACGCCCACCCCGGACAGGATCGCCCCCACCAGGAACGGGACGATCAGCGCGCCGAGCAACAGCGCGAACCGCACCATCGCGCGGCGGAACCACAGCCGCCGTCCAGCCGACATCGCATCGAGCATCCGCGCCCGCCCCGCCTCGCGCTCGCCGGACTTCAGGTCGTGGAACAGCGCGATGGCGAAGAGCGGCGCCAGGAACACCAGCACGAAAGAGAAATCGAACCGCCCCGGCAACGCCAGTTCGGGGTTGAACGTATCCCCGTCATAGATCTGCGCCTCCAGCCCCAGCGCTCGGACGCGCAGGATATAAGGGGCGACATCACGCATCCCGATCGCCGCAAAGGCCAACGGGGCGGGCGAATCCCAGGTCGGGTGGAAGCTGTAATAAGCCGCGCTCCCGGCATCCTTGGTGCGATCGACATAGTCGGCGACCGCGCCGATATCCTCGGCCTGCGCCGCCGCCACCGCATCGATGGCGGCGCGCTGGCGCGCGACCTCGGCCATGCCCGCCACCACCGCCGCCGCGCTGAGCAGCGCCATCAGGATCAGCGCCACCAGCGCCAGACGCGAGCGCAGGAGCAGGCGCGTTTCGTGACGCCACAGGGTCATCGACGCGCTCCCAGACGACGGGTGGCAAGGACCAGCAGCGCCGCACCGATCACCACCAGCCAGCCGGACAGGACCGCCAGCCCCGGCAGGCTGGCGCGCACCAGCGCATCGGGGCCGGCGGCGCGGAAGCCGAATTCGGGCAGCTTGCGCCAGTGGTCGGCGGTGATCCGCTTGCGCTTGTCCGCCCCGGCATCCTCGGCGGTATCGTCGGCATAGGTCACCGCCTCGGCCTGCAACCGGTTCAGCCGCTGGATCAGGTCGTAGCGATAGGCCTCGGCCTGTTCGAGGAAGCGACGATGCCCCTCGAAATCGGTGCCCGCCGCCGCCATCGACGTCTGGCGCAGCGCGATCGCCGGGCTGACCAGCCCGATCGCCCCGACCAGCGCATTCTGCGACGCCTGCGCCGCGAAGTCGCGCGCGGCATAGCGATCGAACAGCCGGCTGGTCAGCGCCTCGCCCTCCAGCGCCAACAGCCCCTTGTAATTGACCGGCAGGTCCTCGACGCGGGTCACGCCGTAGCGGGCCAGCGTCGCCTTCTTGAACTCGGCGAAATGCGGATCGTCGGGATTGTGGCTGTCGCCCAGGCGGCGCAGGTCGCGCGCGATGGCGACATCGGTCTGCAACCGGTTGGCCAGCGGATAGGCGCGGTTGGCGATCTCGGGCGCGACGCGCGGCAGCAGCACGACCGTGACCGCCCAGACCGCCAGCAAGGCCAGCAGCGCGTCGCGCCGCCGCCGGACCAGCATCGACACCAAGGTGACGATGCCGACCCACAGTGCGAGATATGCGGCATAAACGAGGATGATCGTCGCCATCGGCCCGGCATAGGCCCCCGCCTGCCCCGCGATCAGCGCAAAGCCGATCATCGCCGGCACGGCGATCAGCAGCGCCACCGATCCCAGCGCCAGCAGCTTGCCCAGCACGATCGCGCGCGCCGACGCGCCCTGCAGCATCAGCGGGCGCAGCGTGCCGCGCTCTGTCTCTCGCGCCACCGCGCCATAGCCCAGGAAGATCAGCAGCAAGGGCGCGACCGCCTGCAACACGAAGGCCGGGGTCAGCTGCCCGAAACGGATCAGCGGCGAACTCTGGCGCACATCGCCGAAATTGGCGGTGTTCTGCCGATGCCCCTCCAGGAACATGCTGTTGCCGGTAAAGGCGTCGACCCCGGGATCGAAGGCGGCGAGCGGCCCCAGCGGCCGGAAGATGAAATGGCCATAATGCACGACCCGGTGCGGGTGCCGATCTGGCTGCGCCTCGAAGGCATGGTCGGCATGCGCCTGATGCTGCGCGCGTGCGGCGGCGATCCCCTGTTGATGCGTCCAGGAGGTGACGACCGCGACCAGCGTCAGGATGACGAGCAGGACGATAGCGGTCACCGCGACGCGGTTGCGCCGCATCAGCCGCAATTCGTCACGCGCGATCAGCGACACCGCGCTCATGCCGCGAGCGCCCGCCCGGCGAACCGATCGCGAAGCCCGCGCACGTCGAACCGCGCCGCCCCCTCCGCCGTGACCTCCTCGACGATACGCCCGCCCTCCAGAAAGCCGATGCGATCGGCGACATCGGCGGCGCTCAACAGGTCGTGCGTGACCATCAGCACGGCGGTGCCCCGGTCGCGCACCGCATGGAGCAGCGTATTGAAATCCGAGGTCGCACGCGGATCGAGACCCGAGGTCGGCTCGTCGAGCAGCAGCACCGGCACCTCGCGCAGCAAGGCGACCGCGATGGCGACCTTTTGCCGCATCCCCTTGGAAAAGCCGGCGAGCCGCTGGTCATAGGCGCGCTCCTGCAACCCGGCCGCCGCCAGCGCCTCGACGATCGCAGCCCGCGCACGCGGCGTGCCCGACAGCGCGAGCAGATAGTCGGCATTCTCGACCGCGCTCAGATGTTCGTACAGCGCGACATTCTCGGGCAGATAGGCAATGCGACGCCGCGCCCCATCGGGATCGCGCGCGGGATCGATCCCGCCCACCGCGACCCGCCCGGCATCGGCCCGGACGAAACCCAGCAGCGCCGACAGGGTGGTCGACTTGCCCGCGCCATTGCCACCCAGCAGCGCATAGACCTCGCCGCCCGCGACATTCAGCGACAGGCCGTTCAGGACATGGTGCGAACCATAGGACAGCTGGACGGCGTCGATCAGGATTTCGCTATTCGGGTTCGGCATCGCCGTCTCCTGCATCATCAATGGCATCGCGCCGAAGCGCGATGGTCGAGGCATACGCGCCGCCCGGATGGCGACCATTCCGCAACGCCTCCAGCGCGTTACGCGCCGAGTAGCGGTCTTTTACCCGGCGGCGTGGGGCATGCAATAGTTACTTTGTATCATCTCATGCCCAAAGATGATCCTCCCCTGTAAGGGGAGGGGGACCAGCGAAGCTGGTGGAGGGGTGTCCCCGGTTGTAAGGGTACAGCCAGCTCTCCGACGGGGGACACCCCTCCGTCAGGCCTTCGGCCTGCCACCTCCCCTTCCAGGGGAGGAAAGTCTTCACTCCACCTCGCGCGCGATGGGGTAGCGGAGCGGATAGGGATGGCCCGGCCCCGCCTGCGCATAGAGCCAGGCCAGCCGCGCGTCGGGATCGGCGGCGAAGGCGGGTTCGGCCCGCAACTTCGCCTCGAACCGTGCCTTCACCGTCGGATCGGTCGCCAACAGCTTATCGCCCAGCGCCGCCAGCACGAAGGCGTCGGTATTGGGGGCCGCGCCCAGCATCTCCGGGAAGAAACCCCAGGCCAGGAACGAATCCTGGCTTTCGGGCTCCAGCAGCGCGGCCGCGAGCAGCCCCAGCGGCTGATCCGCCGGCACTCGCACGCTGCCGGCCGGCATCTCGGTCCGGGTGGGCTCATGGACGAAGTCCGCCGTGATCGGATAGCGGCCCTCCAGCGGCTGGCCCAGCTTGGGGTCGACCAGACGCACCCGATCGAGCGTCAGGGTGCGCGGTGCCGCCAGCGTCTCGAAGGCGATGCCATGGACGCGCAGCCGGTCGATCACCTCGGTCTGCGCCGCCGGCACCCACCACGCCTTGGGCAGGCGGACGGTTTCGGTCGGCGTCTGGCCGATGATCGGCATGCGGAAGGTGATAGGCTTGCCGTTCCAGCGTTGCTCCATCCGGCCCGAAGCGGGCGACATATAGGTGTCGAAGCCCACGCCCTTGAACCGCTCGATCCAGCCGATCGGCTTGGCCGCCGGGGTCCAGCGGGTCATGAGTTCGGCCGGACGGCTCGCGCGGTCCTGCGCCTTGGCCGCCGCGATCCGGTCCGCATCGGTCGCGGCGATCCTCAGCGCGGCCTCCAGCAGGACATAGGTGCCGAGCACCCGCTGGCGATAGGGCTTGAGCATGTGGTTCTCGACCAGCACGGTCGGCATCGCAATGAAGTCGCCATAGCCGGTCGAATAGCGCGGCCCCTCGGGGCTCTGGCGGATGCCCTTGTCCGGCTGGCGCGTGTCGATCGGGCTGGGATATTTGATCGGGATATGCCCCGCCGCCGTCAGCGCGCTCGTCACCGCCGGGCCGAACCGCCCTTCCAGCCAGTCGGCGGTCGCACGGTGGCGCGCATAGGTGCCCCAGCCGGCATAGGTGAAGGTGACGTCATACTGCATGTCGAAGCCTTCGCTGACATGACAGTCGATATAGAGGGTCGGGTCGAGCGCGCGGATCAGCCCGATCATCGCGCGCGTCTCGGGCGCGTCGATCTTGCCATAGTCGCGGTTGAGGTCGATGTTGCGCGCGTTGGCGTCGCGCCCCTTCTGCGCCGGTCCGCGGATATGCGGGAAGTTATAGGCGCTCATCTGTTCATGGCCGTCGATATTGTAGATCGGCACGAACACCAGATCGACCGCGTCGAGCAGGTCCGCCTTCCCCCGCAGCGCGATGTCGCGCAGCAGCATCAGCCCGGCGTCCTTGCCGTCGATCTCGCCCGAATGGATACCGGCCTGCACCAGCACGACCGGCTTGCCCGCCCCGCCCTTGCTCGCCCGGACATAGAGCAGGTCGCGCCCCTCGGTCGTGCGACCGAACGTGGCGAGGGTGATCAGCGGCGATGCGGCGTCCAGCCGCTCCAGCCAGGCGCGCACCTCGGCATAACGCGGCGTCGTCTTGAAACCGGCGGCCTCGGCAGGCGTGATCCAGGGATCGCCCGGCCTGGCGATCAACGTCTCGCTCTTGCCCGACCACGGCAAGGTTGGCGGCAGCGGTGCTGGCCCATCCTGGGCGAAGGAGACGGTGGTCATCGTGGAAAGCAACAGGCCCAAAATCGGGCTAACGCGTGAAAACAAGGATCGACTTCCGATGTGATGTCCGGGGCGGCCCGCCGGGACGATCCCGGCGCCACCGCACCCGTTCGACATGGTTGCGTTGCGGCAGAACCCTATTATGAGACGTTGCAACATACCGCAACCGCATGGTGTCGATCCCGTGCCATCGCCTGGAGTTCCGATGTCCCCTGTCCTGTCCCGCCCGCCGCATCGGTCGATCTCCGCCCTGGCCTGGGTGCTCGCGCTGGGTGCCCTGCCCCTCACCGCCCAGGCGCAGGAGGCGGTGGATCAGCAGAGCTTCACCGATCAGGACGAATCGCGCGGCAGCGACATCGTCGTGCTCGGCACGCGCAGCACCGTCGACCGCACCCAGTCGTCCGACCGCGTCACCGAGCGCATGTCGCAGTCGAGCCGGTCGATCGAGCGCGACATCCTCGACGCCGCGGGCACCTATCGCCTCAGCGACGCGCTCGAACTGGTCAGCGGGTTCAGCCAGCAGAACAACCGTGGCGGCGTGATCGACAATTTCGCGGTGCGCGGCTTCCTCGGCACGCCCGATGGCGGCGCGGAATATTATCTGAACGGCTTTCTCGCCAATCGCGGCATGGCCCCGCCGCGCGATCCCGCCACGACCGAGCGGATCGAGGTGCTGAAGGGCCCCGCCGGCGCGCTGTTCGGCGATGTCGATCCCGGCGGCCGCGTCAACATCGTGACCAAGGTGCCGCATTTCACCCCGCATGCCAATGCGATGGTCAGCTATGGCTCCTTCAACACGCGCCGGATCGAGCTGGACGCGACCGGCCCGCTGTCGCGTACGCTGGCCGCACGCATCGTGGTCGCGGGCGAGGATAGCGACGGGTGGCGCGACACCGTCACGCTGCGCCGTCGCGTCGTCTCCCCCTCGCTGACTTGGCAACCGAGCGAGGCGCTGCGCCTGACCTATACCGGCGAGTTCAGCCAGTTCGACACGCCCTTCGATCGCGGCATCCCCGCCATCAACGGCGATGCCAATGCGCTGCCGCTATCCCACTATTATGGCGAGCCGTCGAACGGCATCACCCAATCGCGCAACGACCAGCATCAGATCACCGGTCTCGCCGAGCTGGGCGGCGGGTGGACGCTGAACGGCGGCATGGTCTGGCGCAAGGGCACGCTGCGCGGCCTGTCAGCGGACCAGTCGCGCATCGTCGGCACGTCGCTGTGGCGGCAGCGCCGCTCGCGCGATTTCAGCGTCGACGATCTGGCGGCACGGCTGGAACTGGCGGGACAGATCGGCCAGCACCGGGTCAGCATCGGGGTGAAGGGCTATCGCTTCTTCTATGGCGAGCGGTGGATGCGCATCAATCCGTCGGCGGCGGCCCCCTATGCCATCGACCTGTTCAACCCGGTCTATGGATCGACCGCGGCACCGTTGCGCCCCTTCACCAACAATGACGAAAGCCGCTGGGCGGGCACCTTCTATGTGCAGGACATGTGGGACGTGACCGACCGCCTGACCCTGGTCGGCGGCGCACGCATCGATCCCTATCGACAGAAGATCGTCAACAACAACACTGGCTCGACCGGGCGCAACATCAACGAGCCGGTCAATTTCCGGGTCGGCGCGCGCTACCGCGTGACCGACGCCATCGCGGTGCATGCCAATTGGGGCGAGAATTTCTCGCTCAACACGGGCACCGACCGTAACGGCAACGGCTTCGGCCCCGAAACGGGGCGCGGTTACGAGGTTGGGATCGCGGCCAAGCTGCCGGGTATCGACATGGCCGCGACCTGGTTCGACATCCGCAAGAAGGACATCCTGACCACCGATCCGGTCGATCCCAACTTCCTGGCGCCGGTGGGCAGCATGGTCAGCCGGGGTATCGAACTCGACGCCTCGGCCCGGCTGGGCCAGCGGTGGCAGATCGTCGCCAACTATGCGTGGCTGGATGCCAAGGCCGACGACGCCACCTTCCCGACGCCCGCCGTGCTCAATGTGCCGGAGCATTCGGGCACGCTGCTGGTCGTCCACCGCGTGCCCACGACGCGCGGCGACTGGCAGTTGAGCGGCGGTGTCGCCTATGTCGGCGACCGGGCCGGATCGCTCACCGCCAATCCGATCGTCCTGCCCGGCTATGTGAAGGTGAAGGCCGCGATCGAGGCACCGGTCGTACAAGGCCTGCGCTTCCGACTGGAGGCGGACAATCTGCTCGACCAGCGTTATGCCGCCAGTTCGTACAGCGCCTTGTGGATCTATCCCGGCGCACCCCGCACCGTGCGCGCCTCGCTGCGCATGGAGATTTGACGAAGAGCGCGGCCCACTTAAGCCGGATCGACATTCGAACATGCCTTTCATGTCCCTCGCCCCTCTTTGAGGGGAGAGGGTTGCGCAGACTTGGTCTTTGCCAGAGCAAAGACTTAGTCGGAGCTGGGTGAGGGGTGAGCGCGCACAGCGCGCGCGAGCCAAAGGCTCGCTCAACCCCTCACCCAAGCTGCGCTAGCCAGCACGCTGGCAAGCTCCGCTAACCCTCTCCCCTATCCAGGGGAGAGGGAGTGACGGCATGGCTGTCCATCGCCCCTAACGGGCGGGGTTCACCGATCCGCCGCATATTCGTCACGCAGGTGAAACCTTCCCTTCCTACTGGCCCGGCCCATGGGCGCCGAGCGAACAGCCCCGGGGGAAGGTTTCACCATGACATTCAAGACCGCCAGCGCCGTCGTGGCGCTGCACATCCTGTTCGCGCCCGCCGCCTGGGCGCAGGTCGCGCCGACGAACGACGACGCGGCGCAACAGAGCCAGCCCGCCGCCGACGCCGCGACCGGCAACGACGTAATCGTCACCGGTACGCGCGAACGCGGCCGAACGCAGTTCGATACGCTGGCCCCGGTCGATGTCCTGCCCGAAACGCTGATCCGCTCGGGCGTGTCGAGCGACCTGAACGACACGCTGGCGCAGCTGCTCCCCTCATTCAACGTGCAGCGTCTGCCCGCCGCCGATGGCCAGGCCTTTGTCCGCCCCGCCACCTTGCGCGGGCTGTCGGCCGATCAGACGCTCGTCCTGATCAATGGCAAGCGCTATCACCGCTCGGCGCTGCTCGGCACGCGTGGCGCGCAGGCGCCCGACCTCGCCAGCATCCCCAGCCTGGCGATCAAGCGCATCGAGGTGCTGCGCGACGGAGCCTCGGCGCAATATGGATCGGATGCGATCGCGGGTGTCATCAACATCATCCTCGACGACACCGCCGGTATGGAAGCTTACGGCCAGTTCGGCCAATATTATGCCGGCGACGGCAATGACTATCAGTCGGGTGCGCGCGGCGGCATCGCGCTCGACGATCGGGGCGCGATCGTCTTCACCGGCCAGTTCGAACATTCCGAGGCGACCTCGCGTACCCGCCAGCGTCCCGACGCGCTGACCTTCCAGGCGGCGAACCCGACGCTTGCCGTGCCCAACCCCGTCCAGCGCTGGGGCCAGCCTGACGAGGAGCGGGTGCGCGGCGCGATCGACATGCATTACGACCTGGCACCGGGTGCGACACTCTACGCCTTCGGCACCGTCCAGCACGGCGAAGGCGTCACCGATTTCAACTGGCGCAATCCGGCGGGAACCGGCAGCGTCTACAACGCCAGCAGCGCCTTTCCGGGGTTCAGCTTCCGTAGCATCTATCCGGTCGGCTTCACGCCCCGCTTCGGCACCCGCTTCGCCGACATCCAGGCCAATAGCGGTTTGCGCGGATCGCTATCCGACGCCTTCTCCTACGACGTCAGCGCGTCGTCGGGCCGCAGCCGCATCGACTATACCATGCGCGAAAGCCTGAACGCCTCGCTTGGCCCCAACAGCCCGACCAGCTTCTATCTCGGTCGGCTGACGCAGATCGAGACGAACCTGAACGCCGACTTCGTCTATCGCCTGCCCATCGGCGGGGTCGATCCGCTCAACATCGCCTTTGGCGGCGAGCGGCGGATCGAGCGCTATGTCGTCGGCACCGGCGACCCGGCCTCCTATGCGATCGGGCCGGGCGCGGCGACGGGGCTGGCGCCCAATTCCAACGGCTTCCCCGGCTTCGGCCCGCAACAGGCCGGCCGGTTCAGCCAGACCAGCCATGCCGGCTATGTCGATCTGGCATGGCGGCCGATCCAGCTGCTCTCGCTAGGCGCGGCGGGGCGGTACGAGGATTTCTCCAGCTTCGGCGACACGTTCACCTACAAGCTGTCGGCGCGGGTCGAGCCGGTCGCATGGCTGGCGCTGCGTGGTACCTATTCCACCGGCTTCCGCGCGCCGACCCCGGCGCAGCTCAACACCCGCGTCGTCAGCCAGGGGCTCGACACGCGCACGCTGCAGGTGTTCAACCAGGGTCGTCTGGCGCCCAGCGATCCGCTGGCCGTCGCGCTGGGCGCCAAGCCGCTGCGCCCCGAAACCTCGCGCAACGCCACCATCGGGCTGGCGGTACAGACCCATGTCGGGCTGAGCGCGACGGTCGATCTCTATCAGATCGATGTCGACGACCGGTTCAGCCAGTCGGCGACCATCGCCATCCCGGCCAGCCTGCCCAATCCCAACCGCTTCACCTCGATCAGCTATTTCACCAACGACTTCAACACGCGCACGCGCGGTGTCGATGTCGTCATCGGCTATAACCGCCAACTGGGCGAAGGGCGCGCCAGCGCGACGCTCGCCTATAACTACAACCGCACGACGGTGCGCAGCGGCACCAGTGCGGCGATCGCCAATGCGACGCAGCGACGCATCTTCGAAGAGCGGCTGCCGCGTCACAACGCGACCGGCACGCTGGGCTACCACATCGGCCCGGTGGGCGTGATGCTGCGCGGGCGCTATTATGGTCCGTGGACCGACGTGACCGGCAATGCGACCGGCGAGCTGTTCCAGCGCTTCGACGGCATCGCGCTGTTCGATGCGTCGGTCACCTATCGCCTGACGCCCAATATCTCGATCCGGGGTGGTGCTGAAAATCTGTTCGGCACCTATCCCGACGAGGCGACCAACCAGGCCAATCGCGGCCTGATCTACTCGCGCAACGCGCCCTATGATACCGATGGCGGACGTTATTATGTCCGTCTCGGGCTGACCTTCTGATGATCGATCGGCGCGCGCTTTTGGCGGCTGGCATGGCGGCCACCCTTCCCCTGCCGGCGCGCGCCGCTGGCCCCGCCCGTCCTTCGCCCGATGACGAAACCTTCTGGGCGAAGGTCGCGGGCGAATACGACCTGCCGAGCGATGTCGTTCAGCTGGAGAACGGCAATTGGGGCGCGATGGCGCGGCCGGTGCGCGCCGCCTATGAACAGGCGGTCGCGCGGGTAAACCGCGACACCAGCTATTATGCCAGGCGCGGGATGCTCGCCGATCTGGCGGCGGCGCGCGCGGCGGCGGCCGTCGAACTGGGCGTGCCGGCGGACGAGATCGCCTTCACCCGCAACGCGACCGAGGCGCTCAAGGCGCTGATCCTGGGCTATAACCGCCTGTCGCCGGGTGATGCGGTGCTTTACGCCGATCTCGATTATGACAGCATGCAGGCCTGTATGGAGAGCCTGGGACCCAGGCGCGGCGTACGCGTCCGCCGCATCGCCCTGCCCGAGCCGGCGACCCGCGACAGCCTGATCGCCGCCTATGCCGAGGCGATGACGGCCGAGCCCAGGCTGAAACTGATCCTGCTGACCCATCTCAGCCATCGCACCGGGCTGGTCATCCCGGTGCGTGAGATCGCCGCGATGGCGCGGGCGCGTGGGATCGACGTGATCGTCGATGCGGCGCATAGCTGGCAACAGCTCGACTTCGCGCTGCCGGATCTGGATTGCGATTTCGTCGGGTTGAACGGGCATAAATGGCTGGGCGCACCGCTGGGGGTCGGTATCCTCCATATCCGCCGGCCGGCACTGGCGCGGATCGACCGCGATCCGGCGGAGGAGCCCGGTGGCCCCGATACGGTGATGGCGCGGGTGCATACAGGCACGCTCGACTATGCGTCCTGGCTGACCGTGCCCGCCGCGCTCGCCTTTCAGCATCGGATCGACCGGGCTGCACGCGCCGCCCGCCTGCGCGCGCTACGCGATCGCTGGGTGAAACGGGCGCGGGCGATCCCGGGCATCAGCGTCCTGACGCCCGACGATCCGGTGCTGCACGGCGCGATCACGTCGTTCCGGATCGACGGCGTGACCGATGCTGCCGGCAATGCCGCATTGGCCCGGACGCTGCTGGACCAGCACCGGGTCTTCACGGTGCACCGGACCGGCCCCGCCAAGGGCGCGTGCATCCGCGTCACGCCGGCGCTGTTCACCAGCATGGCCGATGTCGATCGCCTGGCGGCGGCGCTGCCGGACCTTTTATCCTCCCCGGCGCGGGGAGGTGGCAGGCCGCAGGCCTGACGGAGGGGGGCTTCGGTATAGGACGTCCCTCGCCGCACGCCCCCTCCACCATCGCTTCGCGATGGTCCCCCTCCCCGTCCCGGGGAGGATCTATCTTGGCGCGATCCGTTCGACGATCTGGCGGATGGCCTCGCGGTCCAGCGGCTCGGCATCGATCGAGTTATGGATACCGATCCCCTCGACCAACGCATCGAGCGCGCGCGCGGTCAGCGGGTCGAAGAACCGCTCCAGCGCGGCGCGGCTGTTGTTCATCCAGCGCTGCATCACCCGTGACACCGGCGGATGCCGCGCGGCGAAGGCATAGAGTTCATAGCTGAGCAACAGGGTGCGCGGCTCCGCCCAGACCGATCCGGCGATGATGTCGATGATCGCCGCGCGTGCGCTGTCGCGATCGATCGCCTCCGCCATGCGTGCGCCGAACGCTGCCGAGGATTGCTCCGCCAGTTGCAGGAACGCCGTGGTCAGCAATTCCTCGAGCGAGGCGAAATAATAGGTCACCGACCCCAAAGGCACGCCGGCCGCCGCCGCAATCCGGCGATGGGTGGTGCCGGGCACGCCCTGTTCGGCGACGACGTCCAGCGTCGCGTCGACGATCCGCTGCCGCCGTTCGGGGTCGTTTCGCCGTGCCACGCGATCGGCCATGCCGGAACTCCATTGCATTGCATGTGTACAAATGTACACATGCCGTCCGAACGCGGCGGACGAAGGCCCGCCCTAGCGCAAAAGAGGATGATACGCATGAAGGAGGTCACGCTGTCACGCCGGACGATCATCGGCGGTGCCGCCGCCCTGACGATCCCCGCTCTGGCGGAGGCGAAGGATGGCGGGCAGCCCACGGGCCGCACGATCCTGGGCCGGCGCGACGGCCGCTGGCTGAACGCGCCGCGCCAGTGGAGCACGGACGGCAGCGGCGACCTGATGCTCACGACCGACCAGGGCACCGATTTCTGGCGGGAAACCCATTACGGCTGCACGCGCGACCGCGGCCA
>SXGS01292679.1_pt1 | contig 24410 bp, 17 predicted proteins | sample 3174681 | NCBI WGS metagenome assembly SXGS01 (sample SAMN11356861, study PRJNA531348) | freshwater metagenome | isolation source: freshwater sample F1-80 | place: China: Fuxian Lake, Yuxi | collected 2017-12-25
ACGTCGCCGCCTGGCAGCGCGGCCAGCGCCCGGCCCGTCATGCCATGGTGCGTGGCGTCGCTCGCGATCGCCGGGCCCCAGAACGCCGCGCCCAGCACAAACCCATCGGTCGGGGCAAATTCGCGCAAGGCGACGCTCGCCAGCGTCGGCAGCAGCGCCTCGTCGCCGAGCGCCACGACCCGGCCGCCCGGGGCGACCGCGACCAGGCGGGCGCGTTGCGACGAGGGGTACATCAATAATTCGCCGGCCGCGTGGCCGCCGCGCTCGTCCCGCCAGTTTTCGCTGCCCGACGCCGCGTCAAGCAGCGTAACCAGCGGGCCGTAGCGCTCCCCCGCGCCCGCCTGCTGGCCCCCCACCACGAGATCATCGCCTGAGGCGGCAAGCGCGTAGGCCGTCTGTCGGGTCGCACTTGCCGGCCCGATGTGACGCCACTCGATGGCGCCACTCGCCCGTGCCAGCCGGGCCACGAAGAGGCCGCTCCCGGCGTCGCTGCAAACCCCGCCGGCGACGACGGGTGCCGACGCCGGGGGCGGCGAAAGAGCGAGCACGGTGGCGGCCGGGCCTGCCCATCGCGGCAACGAGCACTCGCCGTCGTCGCTCGCCAGCTCACGCGACCAGAACGGCGCTCCGGTGGTGGCGTCGGCATGGACCACCTGCGGTCGCCACGCGGCGGCCGCGCCGTCCGGCGCGGCGCGCCACTCGAGGGCGCTTGCCGTCAAGCGCTCGGCGCCGTCGATCACGAGGGCGCCGCCGATCAGCTCGGACGTTTCCCCAACCGGGTAGGCGGCCGACCACATCGAAGCGCCGCTCGCGCCGTCAAGTCGCTGTACGTCGAGCGAACCGGGGCGAAGGCCGAGCACCAACGGATCGCCCGTGCCGCTGAGCGCCAGCGCCTTGAAGGGCGTGGCGAAACCGTCGCGCCGCCACAGCTCGGCGCCGTCGGCCGCAGCGAGCTTCAGCACGGTCGGCTGCGCGCGCTGGGTCCAGTAGCCATACTCCTGCTCGTCGTCCCAGATGTAGACCGCGTCGTAGAGCTTGCCCGCCAGCACGATGTCGCCGGCGGCGTCGATCGCGATCGCGTCGGCCGCGTTGACCAGATCCTCCAGCTCCGAGGTCGCGGCTGCGGTGTCGCCCGCAAAGCGCTGGCGCCACAGCTCGTCGCCACTTGCGCCGGCGAGGCGGACCACCGCGAGCCGGCTCGAATCGTAGTAGGTCCAGGTCTCACTCGCGCTAGCCACCACGTCGCCACCCGGCGCCAGCGCGATGTGGTGGATGAAGGGGCCGTGCTTGTTGAAGGCGATCGGCTGGCGATGCCAGAGCAGCGCCCCGCTCTCGCCGTCGAGCTTGTACACGCCCATCGCGCGCGCCATGGAATCGCGCCGCCCGACGATCAGGTCGCCGGCCCCGTCGATCAAGAGTTCCTCGTTGCCGAAGTCGCCAAAGGAATGGTCGTCGCCGCATTCCGCAAGCCTGGACTGCCAGCGCACCGTGCCCCCCTCGCGGGCGAAGCGGGCCGCCACGAGCCAGCAGGGATCGTCGTAACCCCAGCCAAAGCTCGTGCCGGCCGCGACGACATCGCCCGAGGGCAGGACAGCAACCGCCTTCCAGTGACCGGCGCCGAGACTCGGGAAGGCCGGGCCGTCGATGCGCGTCTCCCAGGCCCCTGCGGGCCGCGCGCCGACAAGCATGGCTATGGCGAGGGCCGCCGCCCGCAGGACGACGCCAAGCCCGCAGCGTCGTCGCGCCCGACCGCAACCGCCGCGCGGGACAGCGTGCCGGTGCATCGACCCGGCCCGGCCTGCGCACCGGCGACCGAGAGACAGACCTGCCGACTCGCTCCGCGACACGTCGCCCAGCCTGGGGGCGCGCGCCTCGTACCGCCTACCGCGAGACAGACGTGCCGATTCGGGCGTGGTCAGGTCCGCGCTGACGAGCGCCCGTCCCGCGCACCGGCGACCGAGAGCCAAGCGTGGCTGCGCCGAGCGTAGCGCCAGACCGCCGTGCTTCGGGCCAGCCGCGGCCGGGCGCCGCGCGCCGTCCGAATCGGGATCGGGGGCTCTACCGGAACCGAGGTGCGCCGGCGCCGGGCAGCACGCGGGGTTCGCCGATGGGCAGAGGACACTACTCGATCGCATCGGCACTCGAGTAGACGCGCAAGGCCCGTGCCGCGAGCCGTCACGATCGGGACGGGCCGCCCGGCGCGGAAACCCGGCAGCCGTGCATGTTGCGTGCGCTGGAGCGGGTCGGCGGTGACGCGGAGGCAGGGACAGGCGCGGAGACCCGCCCCGTGCCCGGAGCGCCGCCCCCTGGGCCTCGTCACCGGTGGCCCGCCAGCGCAGAACAGCGATGGCGCCGAGAGAGGACGCGCAGTTCCCGCGCCGAACGCAGCAGCACCGCCCGGCACACCCGCGGCGCCCGGAGGCCGCGTAGGATCCGCTGCACCGGGATACCGAGGCCACCTCGACGGCGTGCATGGCATCACGGTTCCCAGATGCCGCGTAGAATCCCCCGCACCGGCATCGACCACACCCGTCGCGCCGCCCGACGGGTGTGCGGCGTCCGGTGTTCGGGTCGGGCTCGCCTTGTGTGGGCCACATCGCGCGCCCAAGATGAGGTCAGATGGGCAGGAGGTGGGATCTCTTCTCTCTGCGGGCTCTGCGGGGGGCAGTGACGATACGAACCACCCTCCTCCTCTACGGAGGCGGGTTGGTGATCCTCGCGGGCCTCGGCACCCTCGCCTTGACGGTGCCCTACGTCGAGTCCGAGACCCGGGCTCGCGTCGAGGAGCGACTCGTTGCGGGTGCGCGCCTGCGCGCGCTGGTGGTGGACAGCGTGCTCACGGCCAACGAGATCCGCGCCGCGGGGACCGCGAGCCTCACCAAGCTGCGCCAGCTCCTCGATGACCACGCCGAGGGTCAGATCGACGCGCTTACCTTGGCGAAGGAGAGCGCTCCCATCCTGCAGGACGCGATGAAGTCCGAAGGTGAGGGCTCGCTGCTCGGGCCCCTCGTGAGCCTCGCCATCGCTGACTCCCTCGGCATCATCCGGGCGACGACCGCGCCCGCCCTGCTCGGAGCCAGCAGGAGAGGCTCTCGGGCCTTCCAGCGCGGGCTCGGGGGGTTCTTCCACAGCGGCTGGGCCCAGGGCACCAAGACCCCCTCGATCGAGGTCGCCTACCCCATCCGCACGGCCAAGGGCCGCAATTTCGTCCTCTTCCTTGCCGCCCAGGCCTCGCCGCTATTGGCCGAGCTGCCCTCTCCTTCCACCATGCTCGTCTCCCTCCGCACCTTGGTCGCAGATTCGGAAAGCCTGGCCCGGCCCCATCTCGCGTGGATGGGCGACAGCGACTCGGCGCTCCCCACCCCTTCGCTGGAGCCGGGCTCGCCGCTGCGGCGCGCCCTGGGCGGTGAGGCGACCGAGGAAGTTCTGCACACGAGCACCGGCGAACCGTGGCTTCTGGCGTACATGCCCGTCGAGGGCCGGAATGGCTGGGTCGTGGGTGTCGCCGTCCCGGAGGAGATCGCGCTGGCACCCGTTCGGATCGCTCTCTGGCGCGGAATCGCTGGGGTCGCGGGCCCCGGCCTCCTCGCGATCTTGCTGGCCCTCCTGCTCGCGACGGCCATGGCGCGGCCGATCGGGCAGCTGATCACCCGGGCCCAGAACCTGGCCCAAGGTGAGTTCGGCAGGGCAGAGGTCCCGCTGATCACCTTCCCCCGCGAGTTGGCAACGCTCGACCAGGCCGTGCAGCATATGAGCGAGAATCTGCGCGAGTCCACGGCCGAGCGCGAACGCGCGCTGGCAAACGAGCGCAGCGGACGGCAGGCGGCCGAAGACGCCAACCGGACACGCGAAAACTTCCTCGCCATCGTCACCCACGAGCTGCGCACACCGATGACCGCGATCCGCGGCTGGGTCGACGAGCTGCGCGATGGGAACGTACCCGCGGCCGAACTGCCGCAGGTCCTCGACACCCTCGACCATGCCATCCGCACCGAGCAGCGGTTACTTGACGATCTGCTCGACGCCGCCCGCCTGCGCGTGGGGACGCTGCCCCTCGACATCCAGCGTCTTGACGCGGCCGATGCGGTCGCGCAGGCGGTGGCGGAGATCCGTCTGGTCGCCGACCGCAAGCCCGTCCAGATCGTGCAGACCCTCGAATCCGCCCCGGTCAACGCCGATCGGGTCCGTCTCGTCCAGATCGCCAGCAACCTGCTGGCCAATGCGCTTGCCTTCACCCCGGCCGGTGGCGAGATCCGGGTCCACCTCGGCCGCGAGCGCGGCAGGGTCCTCCTGAGCGTGGAGGACGGCGGCCCCGGCATTCCGCCCGATCTGCTCGGCCGCATCTTCGAGCCCTTCTGGCAGGGGGAAGACGCTCTCACCCGGCGCCACGCTGGCCTCGGCATCGGCTTGACCATCGCGCGGGGACTTGCCGAGGCGCTCGGTGGCAGCATCCTCGCCGAGAACCGAGGCGGCGGCCGAGGGAGCTGTTTCACTCTATTTCTGCCCGAAGCGACGGCCGTGGCGACTCAAGCGTCCGCCCCCGCAGCCCCATCGACGGCCGCCGCCACGGTGTTGCGTCCGCTGGCCGGCCTCCGGATCCTGCTGGTCGAGGACGAGCCTGCGAACCTGGCTCTGACGACCCTCCTGCTCGAGCGCAATGGCGCTCTCGTCGTCGCGACGACCAACGCCGCCGAGGCTCTCGCCGCCGCAAGTTTTGCACGACCCGATCTCGTCGTGAGCGACATCGGCATGCCCGACAAAGACGGCTACCAGCTCGTCGCCGAACTGCACCAGGCCTGGCGCGACGAAGGCATCCCCGCACCGCCCGCGCTGGCGCTCACCGCTTACGCACGCCCCGAGGACCGCGCGCGTGCCCTCTCGGTGGGCTTTGCGGCCTGGGCCTCGAAGCCCTTCCGACCCAGCGAGCTGGTCTCGACACTGGCCGGAATGGTCGAGCGCACGGCCGCGTGAATCACCGGCGGCCGCCCGGAGCTTTCCGCCTCAAGCCGACGCGGCGTGCTCGAAAAGTACCTTGACGGCGCCGCTCGCTCCCTGATCGAAGCAGGTCAGGAACGCCTCGCGCCAGTCGCCGAAGGCGTAGCGGTGCGTGATGATCGGCGTCATGTCGAGCCGGCCCTCGCGCAGGAATTCGAAGTACCACTCCATCGCGTGCTGGCGACGGCCCTGCCACTCCTCGATCGCGAACGCGTTCGAGCCGACCAGCGAGATCTCCTTGAAGTAGAGCGGCGTCCATTCGAAGCGCCGCGGCGGCTCGACGCCGAGGCAGACGATCCGGCCACGCGCCCGCGTGATGCGCACGCCGACCTCGAGTGTCTCGGGCGAGGTCACGGTGTCGTAGATCACGTCCACGCCGCCGCTCAGCATCGGCAGCCCGCGCCAGGGCTCGTAGATCTCCGTACCTACCGCGGCCGCCACGCCCTCGATGATGGCGCGCAGGGGCTCGTGCGCGAGCACCTGCGCGGCACCGAGCTTCTCCGCGAGCCGGCGCTGATGTGCGAAGCGTGCCACCCCGAGCACCCGCACATCGGGGAAGAGCGCGCGCAGGATCGCCACCGCGGACAGCCCGAGCGTCCCGACGCCGTACACCAGCACCGTGCCGCCCGCGGGCGGCGGGCTGTGCAGGATGCCGTGCAGCGACACCGAGAAGGGATCGGCGAGTACGGCCTGCTCGTCCGAGATCCCGTCCGGCACCGGAAGGCATTGCGACTCGTGCGCCGGCAGGAGCTGCGCGAAGCCGCCCGAGGCGCCACTGGAATTGCCGTGGTGGATGCCGGGGGGGATGTGGCCACGGGTGAAATTGAGACACTGCGCCAGCTCGCCGCGACGGCACCACTCGCAAGGGGCGAGTCCGCGCGTCACGCACGAGAGCCAGGGATTCAGCACCACGCGCTCGCCCACGCGGCGACTGCGCACGGCGGGACCGACGCGCTCGATCGTTCCCACCACCTCGTGACCGAGCACCTGCGGGAAGGAGATCACCCCGGTCATCGGGTTGTCGAAGTTGCCCTTCATGAAGACTTGCTTGTAGTCGCTGCCGCAGAGGCCGCAGAGGTGCGGCCGCAGCACGAGCCAATCCTCGGCCGGAAGGCTGGGGTCGGGCACGTCGCGCATCTGCATCGGGGCCAGCCGGCCGACGTAGGCACGCGCCGTCAAGCGCGAGAGGAGGCCGGTCGCGATCAAGCGCGGCAGATGATTCTCGTAGACGAGTGCCTTCATCCCGGACTCCGGGCCCGCGGGGTCGATCCGGCCGCGCGCCGCTGGCCGCCCCTCTAGCAGCAAGCAGGGCAGCGAATCACGACCGACACGGACCGACACGGAGACCACCGAGCCGACGCACCGCCGCGAAAACTGGGGTCACAGAGCACGCCGCGCGAGTGCGTGCCGCACCACGTCATCGGCCATCGCGAAACCCCAACGCCCAAGCCGGCACGCCACCACATCAGCCACAGTCATCGCCAAACGCAACGCGCGCGCCGGCGTGCCACCACCTCAGGCGCCGTCATCGCCAAACGCGATGCGCGCGCCGGCGTGCCACCACCTCAGGCACCGTCATCGATCCCCGCCTCGCGGATCGCACGCATCGCCAGGCGAGCGATCAGCACCGTCACGGCCAGCGCCGAAATCGCGCCGCCGAGACGCAACGCGAACTCGATCCCGCTCCGCGCCCCACCCGTCGCCGCGTCGGCCCCGGCGACCCCGAGGTACACCCAGGCGACGGAGCCCGGGATCATGCCGATGATGGTCGCGGCCGCATAGCCGACCGGGCTCACGCCGGTCAGGCCAAAAACGTAGTTGCTGAGAGTGAATGGGAAGGCGGGCGAGAGGCGCACGAGAAACACGATGCGCGCTCCCGAACGTGCCACCGCGCCGTCAAGCGCCCGCAGGCGCGGGCTGCCCGCCACCCAGCGTTCGACCCTGGACCGCATGGCGCCCCGCGCCAGCAGGAAGCTCGCGATCGCGCCCAAGCTCGCCCCGGCCACGACCACCACGACGCCGCGGCCGAGTCCGTAGACCGCGCCCGCACCGAGCGTCAGCACCGAGGCCGGCACGAAGAGCACGACGCAGACGGCGTAAACCAGCGCGAACGCAAGCTGCCCCAGCGCGCCCTGCACCTGCGCCCAGGCACGGAAGGCCTCGAGCCCAGCGGCCAGCGGCAACCAGCGGAGTGCCACCACCAGCGCCCCGATCAAGAGCACGACGAGGACGCGCCGCAGCCACGCGCCGCGGGCCGCCGGCGGCCCACTCGAAGCAGCCGGCGCCGTGTTCACGTCCTCTCCCGCCCGGCCAGCGCCCTGACCCCAACGCCGCGCGCCCGTCGGTCCCGCCATCTCCCGCTCCGGTCCCAACACCCGCCGACTCGGCCCTGGGTGCGCGAGCCTCCGGCCCGCATCCGGGAAACGCAGGCGCCAACCAGCAAACACCCGCCGATTCCCTCTACCGTGCTCCGCATGGCCACGCGCGATTCGAGCCGGGAGCGGCCGCTCACGCAAGCGTCGCGCTTGACCCGGACGGCGGGGTCATCGACTTAAGAGGCCGCATGAAGGTCCTGATCACAGGCGCCGCTGGCAGGCTCGGCCGGCTGGTCGCCCGCCGCCTGCTCGAAGACCACGAGGTCGTCGGCCTCGATACCAGTGCCTGGCCGGGGCGCCCGCGCGAGATCACGCTCCACCGCGCCGATCTCCGCAAGAAGAGCACCGACGACGTGCTGCGCCGCGAGCAGCCCGAGGCGGTGGTTCATCTCGCGTCGTTGCGCCACGTCTTCGACGAGCGCCTCCGCCACGACGTCAACGTCGGCGGCACACGCAAGCTGCTCGACCTGTGCGCGAAGCACGGCGTGCGGCGGCTGGTCGTGCTCTCGAGTTCCTACGTCTATGGCGCGCTCCCCGAGAACCCCTTCTACATGGCGGAGGACACCGGGCTGAGCGTGAGCCGGCACTATCCCGAGATCCGCGATCTCGCCGAGCTCGACACGCTGGCGAGCGGCTTTCTCTGGCACTACCCCGAGGTCGCGACAGCGATCCTGCGTCCCGCCAGCGTGCTCGGGAAGCGCTCGCCCTCGACGATGAGCGGCTACCTCCAGCTCGAGGTGAGCCCGACCGTGATGGGCTTTGACCCGATGATGCAGTTCATCGACGAGGAGGACCTCGCCCGGGCGATCGTCCGCTGCGTCGAGCAGAAAGCGCGCGGGGTCTTCAACGTGACCGGCGGCGCCGCCCTGCCGCTCCACAGCGCGATCCGGATCGCCGGCGGCAGGGCCCTGCCCCTGCCCGAACCCCTCTGTCGCGCCCTGATCGGCATGATGTTCCGCCTCGGATTCGCCCCCGCGCCCAGCGATGCCGTCGACTTCCTGAAGTACCCGTGCACCATCGACGGGCGGGCTTTCCGCGAGGCCACGGGTTTCGTGGCCGAACACGACCTGCTGCAAAGCCTGCGCTCGGTGCGCGGCTGAGGTGCGCCGGCCGGGGAACTCCGCGACCACGGGATCGCCCTGGGTTGCAGAACCTGCATCCCGTGCGAGGCGCCGACCGTCGACGTCAAAAGGTCGCGACAATCGATCGTTCCCTGCTGCAGAGCCTGCGTCCGGTGCGCGGCTCGGAGCGGCCGGGACCGGCTACGGCGCAATCTGTAGCGGCGGCGCTAGCCCGCGACCCGGACTCCATATAGCGTCGTGCGCGGCCGGGGAAGACCCAGACCGTCTCGCCCCTCGGCAATCATAAATCGAATAGGAGGCTCATCGCGTGGAACCGATCAAGCGCAACGTTTCGATCTCTGACCAAGACGCGCTCCAGGGCAACGGCGCCGCCCGGGCAGACGTCGCCCGTGGACGGCGCCACCTCATCGCCAGGGGTCGTTCCGGCCTCGCCGTCCGCGCCGCCCTCGCCAGTCTTGTCAGCCTCGCCCTCGCCTCGCCGCAGCTCGCGGCCGCCGGGGTCGATGAGATCCGGGAGTTGCCCGACGGCGCCATGCTCGATCAGAGCAACTGGCAGATCGCCGAAGGCCTGCTGCCGCCCGAGGTCCTGGGCCTCTACAAGAAGGGTGACTACAAAAATCCAGTGCGCAAGATCGAGCACATGAAGGGCACGCCCTACGATCCACGCCTGCGCGAACTCTCGAAGAAAAACGAGGGCCGCTACAAGATCAACGAGAATGGCACCGTGGTCGACGTCAAGACCGGCAAGCGCCCCGAGGTCATCACCGGATGGCCCTTCCCGACGATCGACCCGAAGGATCCCCAGGCCGGGGTCAAGGCCATGTGGAACTCCATGTACACGCTCTACTGGGCCGGCTCGTTCCACACCAACACGCCGATCAACTGGGTGGATCGTGATCAGGGGCTGCTGCGGCGCATTGTCACCGAAGTCAACTTCAAGTACTACGATGGGCAGCCGCCGGAGTTCCAGAAGGAGATCGACAACCCGGACAATATTCTCTCGCGCACACTCGCTCTCGTGCGCGAGCCCAGCGACCTGAACGGCGTGATCTCGCTCAACTGGCGGTATCGCGAAGGCGACAAGACCGACCAATCCTGGGCCTACGTACCGGCCTTGCGTCGGGTCCGGCCGATCAACCCCGCCAACCGCGCCGATGGTTTCATGGGCTCGGACATCTCACAGGACGACGGCCCCTACTTCGACGGCAAGCCCGAGGACTTCGAGTTCAAGCTGATCGGCGAGGGTTTCATCCTGGGCAGCTACGACGGCCCCGGCCTGGACAAGCCGAAATTCCCCGAGCAGATCAAGCCCGGCCAGGAGATCTCGGACCTGATCCCCGACTCCGAGCACGGATGGCACTTCACCTATCCCGAGATGCCGCTGATCGCGTCACAGGAAGGCGGCTGGAAATCGGGCGAGGGCATGGTCGCCTGGGCACCGATCCAGATGGCGCTGGTGCTCCGGCCGGTGTGGATCGTCGAGGCGAAGCCGAAGAACCCGTACTACATCTTCGGCAAGCAGGTCATGTACCTGGACAAGGAAAGTTTCCGTGGCTTCTGGAAGCAGAAATTCGACTGGAAGGGCGAGGCGCTCGCGAACTGGCAGCTCCCGGAATCACTGATCTATCCAGTCGATGGCGAGCCGGGACACGTGCGCATCGGCGGCGGCGGCAGCGTTGCAGTCATGAATAATTTCAAACAAGACCGAGCCACGGTGACCGGGATGCCGGTGTCGCCGACGGACTGGTGGGTCGATCTTCCCGACGAGATCTTCCAGACCGCGCGCATCCTTCGCTCGGGCAAGTAGATGGGCCGCGCGGCAGTAGAGCAGGCATGAACGGAGCGATACGCCGCGGGGGATCCCGCCAGCCGCGCGAGGCACGACGCCACCTTTGAACGAGAACGAGGAAAAACCCCCGCCACCCGCCGCTGCCCCGGCCGATGGCGGGCGTCCGCGCGGGCGCGCGGGTCGGACGATCACGTTGCCGCGCCGGCCCGTGGCGACGGCGCGGCCGCCGCGCGCGCTGCCCCTCCGCCCCGAGGAGATCTCGGGGCCGATCGATCGTCTCGCGGGACTCGCCTTCGACGCGCTCGGGCCATCGTACCTGCGCGATCTCGCCCGCGAGATCGACGAGGCGATCAGCCGTGCACCGCTTGAGCTCAACGCGCTGGGTTACGACCCCTGGGGCTTCCAGCGCGACGTCGCGCGCCGCTGTTATTTGATCATGGCACTCATGTACCGCTGGTGGTTCCGGGTCGAAACGCGCGGACTCGAGCACCTGCCGGCCGGTCGAGTGCTGTTGATCGGCAACCATGCCGGCCAGGTCGCCCTCGACGCGGCGATGATCGGAGCCGCCGGTCTGCTCGAAGCGAATCCGCCGCGCCTGATTCGCGGCATGGGCGAGTACTGGCTGCCGCGCCTGCCCTGGATCGGCCTGCTCATGGTGCGCAGTGGCAGTGTCGTCGGCACGCCTAAAAATTGCATCGACCTGCTGGAGCACGGCGAGGCCGTGATCGCGTTCCCGGAGGGCGTCCGCGGCATGAACAAGAGCTGGACGGAGCGCTACCAGCTCCAGGAGTTCGGGCTCGGCTTCATGCGGCTCGCGCTGCGCACGCGGACCCCGATCGTGCCGGTGGCGACAGTCGGCTCGGAAGAACAGGCCCCCTCGCTCGGCAGCTTCGCTCCGCTCGCCAGACTGCTCGGTATGCCGGCCTTCCCTCTCGTCCTGACCCCGATCCCGCTGCCCGTGCGCTACCACCTCGAGTTCGGCGCACCGATGTGGTTCGAGGGCGACCCCGACGACGAGGATCGGGTCATCGAGGAGAAGGTCGAGGAGGTCAAGGAGAAAATCTCGGAGATGCTCGCCGCCGGACTCGAGCGGCGTACCGGGATCTTCACCTGAACTCGCGGGCGGGACACGGGCGCAGCCGCGGGGCAGACGGGGCTTGCCCGGGCGCGCGGGCGGCGCAACGCCCGGAACGGAGCCGCGCCGCCTCGCCCGCGCAAGCCACCCGGCCCGAAACGCTCGCGCTCGGACGGCAACAGCTCGACAGGTGCCGCGCCGTCGTACCCGCCCAAGCCCCACGGCCCGAAACCTTCGCGCTCGGACGACGGCAGCACGACAGGTGCCGCGCCGCCGTACCCGCCCAAGCCCCACGGCGCCGCGTCGTTTTCGGCGCGGCCCTGCTCCTGTTCGCGTGCAGCGCGCGCACTCCCGCGTCGCCGCCCGCGTCCGTCCTCTGGCCCCCCGACGCGATCGCGCTGGCAGAAGGGGAGACGTCGAATCTACCCTTCGCGCCCGATGCCGACCTCCAGGCGCTGGTCGATCCGCGCCCCGGCGAGACTCTGCCGGCGTGGGCCGGAGCCGATGTGGCGTCGTCGATCGAAATCAGCCCGGAACGCTGGGTCTGGCTCTTCGGGGACACCCTGCTCGGCCGAATCACGAAACCCTGCCCCGACGGCGAGCGCTACTGCGGGCGGGCAATCACCGAGACGGAAGAGGCCGACCTGCTGCGCAATTCGCTCGGTCTCGCCGAGCGGGGTTGGTTCGGCCGCATGCGCCCTCTGCAAACCTGGTGGCGACGCGAGGCCGCGGCCGGCACGGCCCAAGCCGCCCTGCTCTCGCCCGATGCCGGCTCGTTTCTCTGGCCCCTCTCCGGGGCCAGAGTCGACGCGGCTCTGGTGATCGCGGCCAACCGCCACACGCCCGAGAGCGGCCTCGCGCCGGTGGGCAACGTCCTCGTCCGGATCCCCAATCCCGACGCGCCGCCCGCCGCCTGGGTTGCTTCGACCTGGGTGATACCCGGCTTCGTTGCCGGCGACACCAGCAGTACTCCACCGGTGTCGTGGACCAGCGGCGTCGTGCCGGCCGGCGAGTGGGTGCATCTGGTCGGGGCGCGCGGAGTAGGACCCGCGGCCGAGACCGTTCTGGCGCGAGTCCGGCGCACGCACCTCGGGGCGGAAGCCGAAGCGCTCGATCTTAAATTTTTAGTGTGCGGGGGGGACGGCCATCCCCTCTGGAGTGCCGACTTCGATCCGGCCCGGCTCTGCCCGCTGCCCGGCCTGCCCGGCACCTCGGAGGCGACCTTCGAGGGCCACGCGGGGCTCGGCTGGGTCAGTTTTCGCATCCCACCGCTCACCTACGAAATCCGGCTCTACAGCGCGACCGACTTGCTCGGGCCGTGGCACGACCGCGGCGTAGTCTACCGTCTGCCGGCCCCGTGGAGCACGACGGCACGGGTCGGATGCGGGCCCAAGGCAGGCGCGACCGAGCGGGCCACCGACTGCCTGCGTCCCGTGTTCGTCGCCTACGCGGTCAAGTCCCACCCCGAACTCGCCCCGGCCGGGGGTTTCGCTCTCTCCTACAACGTCAATCTCGCGGCGGGCGACCTCGCGCTGGCGATCGCGGCCGCCGACCACCTGCCCGCCTTCTACGTTCCGCAGATGCTCTCGAGCCCCGGAGTGTTTGCCACCGCGCCGTGAAGAGCGGATACAGGCTCGCAATGCGGCGGCCACCCAAGGCCGAGAGGAGACAAGCGATGCACGCAACCATCCCCCAGCCAAGGGCCCTGCTCATCGCGCTGGCCCTCCTCTGGCCGGCGACCGGACCCGCACGCGCCGGTGGACTCGCGGTCAACGAGGCGAGTCCGCGCCTCGACGGCACGGCCCTCTCGGGCACGGCGGCGTGGGCCGACGATCCGTCGATGGCCTATTACAACCCGGCCGGCCTGACCCGTCTCGCCGGCGGTGGCCTCACCATGGGGCTCTCGCTGATCGATCTCGACGTGGACTTCGTCGCAAACAAGGCGACCACCTGGGGCCAGCCGATCAGCGGCGCGCACGGCTCCCTCGGGGCCTCGAGCAAGAGCTCCGTGCCCGTGCCCTCCTTCCATCTCGCCCAGCGCGTGGCGCCTCTCTGGGTCGTCTACCTGGGCGTGACCGGGCCCTTCGGCGACCAGACGAACTACGCCGACACCAGCGTCACCCGCTATGTCGGCACGCTCTCCGAGATCCGGACCATCAACGGCAACCCAGCCGTGGCGTGGGAACCGATCCCGGGCCTCTCGGTCGGCGCCGGGCTCAACGTCCAGTACATGCGCGCCCATATCAATCAGAAGTTTGCTATCCCGACCATCCCGATCAACCCGGCCTTCGACGTGAATACACTGATCCTGGCCGACGATTGGGCCTTCGGCTGGAATGCCGGCGTGCTGTGGGAGGCCGACGACACGCTGCGCTTCGGTCTCGGCTACCGCTCGGCCATCCACCACACGCTCGAAGGCGAGGCCCAGTTCCACCTGCCCCGCGTGCTCGATCCCCTCCTGCCGATCCTCGGCGTCCATAACCCGACGCTGGCCGACGCCCGCACCGGCATGACCGTGCCCGAGAGCCTCACGTTGAGCGGCTTCTGGCACGCCTTCTCCTGGCTGGATCTGATGAGCGACGTGCAGTGGACGCACTGGTCGGCCTTCCAGGAACTCGAGCTGGGCTTCGATTACACCAACCTGCCACCGAACTCGCCGCTCGGCGCGCTGCTGCCTGCGAGCGACACGGTGTACGAAAATTTCCGCGATACGTGGCGCGCGACTCTCGGTGCCCAGATCCACGCGAGCGACGACCTGCGCTTGCGCTTCGGCAGCGGCTTCGACGGCTCGCCCGTCTACAACGCCAACCGGACCATCCGGCTCCCCGACGCCGACCGGGTCCTGCTCGCGCTGGGCCTCGGCTGGACGGTCTGGGACAATGTCTCTCTAGATTTCGCCTACACGCACTACTTCGTCGGCAGCGGAACGCTCAGCGACACCAACACCACCGTCGATGCGAGTCAGCTCGCCGGTTCGGTGTCGGGTGGCGCCAACGTGTTTGCCCTGCAATTGACGACGCTCTGGGACGGGCTGCCCTTCGGGCTCGGGGAGTAGAACGATGTCCACTCATCGCACGAGTTCGCTCGCACTCGGTGCTGCGCTGGCCCTACTGATCGGGGCCTGCGGCCAGGACACCTTCCGCATCGTCGGCCCGTTCTACAATCCCCCTGAACCGCTGCCCGGAGCGGCCGCCGGGACACTGATCCGCTCGGAGAGGATCTCGACGCCGCCCGGTGCGCAGGCGGCGTGGCGCGTTCTCTATCACTCGCGCACGGCCGCAGGTGGCGACATCGCCGTGAGCGGTCTCGTCGCGCTGCCACGGGGGAGAGCCCCGGCCGGCGGCTTCCCGGTGATCGCCTTTGGCCACGGCACCTCGGGCATCGCGCGCCCGTGCGGCATCTCGCAGATCCCGAACACCGAGCAAGCGTGGCTCGGCAACTCCACGACCTGGGCCTGGGTCCAGGACTGGGTCAACGCCGGCTGGGCGGTGGCCGCCACGGACTACCAAGGTCTGGGCGCACCCGGATTCGGCTCGTACCTGGTGGGTGCGGTCGAGGGCGCCAACGTTCTCGACTCGGTGCGCGCCGCCCGCGCGGTTGCAGGGAACCAGCTCTCGACGCAGATCGTGCTGGCGGGCCACTCGCAAGGCGGCCAATCCGCGGGCTTCGCGGCGCAGATCGCGCCCGCGTACGCACCAGAACTCGACATCCTCGGCACGATCCTGATCGCACCGATCGCTCGACTGAGTGCGGCACTTACGTGCGCCGTGAATGAAGAGCCCGTCCCACCCGCGACCGCGGCGGTCGTCTTCGGGATGCTGGCCGCGCCGTCGTACCAGGCCGCCTACGGCCTCGACCCGACGCTGCTCCTCACCGCCACAGGACAGCAGGCCCAGCCGATCGTCTATGAAACATGTCTTGTCACCGAAGGCCAGCCCTTCGGCATCGAGATCGGGGCCCTTGGCAAGAAGTTCTCGACCTACTTCCAGACCACCGCAGGTCAGCTCGCGCCGCCCTGGCAGCAAGCCCTCGCCAACAATGATCTCGGGAGCCCCGCCATTCACATCCCGACGTTGATGGTCCAGGGCTGTGCCGACAAGACGATCCCGATCTCGAGCAATCTCGAATACTTCGGCGACGTCGCCTGCCCCGCCGGAACGCAAATCGAGTTCCAGCTCGTCCCCGGCGCCACGCACACCAGCATCCCGACGGCTGCGTTTCCGCTCATGAACGCCTGGGCGCACGACCGGCTCGCCGGTGCGCCCGTGCCGAGCAACTGCGGCGCGCCGCCGGTGTGCGGTGGCGTGACGCCGGGCGAGTGCGCCGCCGCCCGCTGAGGAAAACGCGCGGGACGGGCCCCGGACCGGCAGCGTCGGCCCCACGCCGTCGGACCACGTCGCCCGCCACCACGCCTGGTCGTCGTAGAGCCGGACCGCGACGCGCGCCGCGTCAATAGCGGTAGCGCAACTGCACCGCGCGCGAGCGTCGTGCCAGGATCTGGCGGCGCTCGGCCGGTGTCACGCGCGGACTCGATGCCGGCAACACCTGCGCCAGATCGGCAAGGGGCACGACGCGGAGCGCTGGCGGGTTCACCACGTCCGGGAAGAGATAGCGCACGGCGATCGTGCCGTCGGTATGCCCTTCGCAGTCGATCCAGTTGGCGCAGCCGGGGTCGCGATGCGCGACCACACCGCGGAACACTCCGTCGGGATCGAGCACGGCCTGGTGGCTGTTGAGCGAGCTCTGCCGGCGCGCGAACTCCATGCTTTCCCACCACACGTTGCAGAGCTGCACCCCCCACATCCGGCATTGCGGCGGGGTGAACTCGAGAACGAGCGCCTGATCGGGCGCGCATTGATAGTGGCCCATGCCGTAAGCCTGGCCGCGCAACCCGGCGTTGCCGGTCAAGGGCGGCGTCATCTCGACCCGATGCACCGGAGCTGCGTGCACGAGACGACTCATCGCAGCCCAGCTTCGCGCCCCCGTCTCGATCCACTGCAGGAGATCGGCGGCGCGAGCCTCGAATGCCGCCTCGGTCAGCACGGGTCGCGGCAGCTCGCCGTCCAGGCGCTCGATGTAGAGGTCGGCCGGCCGCTCGTTCTCCCAGTCGGCGAAGTACTGCCGGATCAGGACGAACGACGCCTCGTCGTCAAGTACCATGCGGTTGGGCACCCCTGCTGCGGGATCAGGTCCAAGCAAGATTTCAAAGTTGCCCTCGGCATCATGTTCGATCTCGTCGCGGATCAGCGAAGCCACCGTCCGCCAGCCGCCGATATTGCCGTCGCCGAAATGTCCGGTGTTGACCTGAATTTCAAGATGGCGCGCCGAGCCGATGCGCCCGCCGATGCGGTAGCTCGCGCCGCCGCGCACGCGCGCAAACGAGTAGTTGCAGTCGGGGTTGTCGAGACCCCAGCTCATCGAGTTCTCGATCATGCGGACGAGCTCGGGATGATCGGGGTCACCGCCGGCCTGGGTCAGGCGCAGCCCGGCCTCGAGAAAGCGCAGCAGGTAGCGCCAGCCCTCGACACGCTCCTGCGCCAGCGCGGGCGCGCCGGGGCCCACCACCAGTTCCTCGAGACCGGCGAGCCGGCGCACCAGTTCGTGCCAAATTGTCCCCACGTTCACCCCGGGCTGTGCTGCATCCGAACTCGCGGCCATGCCGTCCTCCCGCCGGGATGCTTGGCAGGGACGCCCGCGGGCCCGCAAGCCCGTCCGGCCGCTGTCGCGCCACCCCGCGTCGAACCCCGTCTTGCCGTCGCCCCTCGGACCGCCGAGCGTTCGCCTCTGCGCGCCACTCCGCGTCCGCGTTGGGCGGATCGCACGCCGCCTCGCCTGCCGGATCGCCGAGCGTTTGCCTCCGCAGCACTCCGTGTCCGCGCGGAGCGGATGGCACGCCTCGTCGCCCGCCGGGTCGCCGAGCATTCGCTTCCGGGGCACTCGGCGTCGTCGCCGAAGGGATCGTAGGTCCTGTTACCCGCTGGGTCGTCGGTCGTTCGCTTCTGCGGCGCCACTCCACGTCGGACCGCGGGCTCACCCCTGACCGCTCGCGTTGCGGCTCCGCCGGGGGTCTGGCACGGGTCGGGCATGATTCGGCGTCCGGTGTGGCTCTTGAGCATGGACACGGAACAGTTCCGTGCCCCACCGCTCACCACCGGAGCGCTCAAGGCGCATTTTCTTGCCCGCGGGCGGACGGCCGCCACGACCGAGGTCGAGCTGGTCCATTTCCTCGAACGCGAGGGGGCCTCGGCCTGGCTGGAGGAACGCTGGGCGCACGAGCTGCGGCCACGTGCCCTGGAAGCGCTGGCGCAGGGTCAGCGGCCGGTGCTCGGGCTCAGTTGTTACACCTGGAATGTTGCCGAATTTCTCCAGGTCGCGGCGCGAGTGCGCACGGATGCTCCGGGCATCCTGATCGTCGCCGGTGGCCCGCACGTGCAACGCCCCGAGGATTACGTCGGCGTCGAGCCGGTGGACGTGGTCGTTCTCGGCGAGGGCGAGGAAACGCTGACCGAACTCCTCGACCGCGACGCGAGCGCCTGGGCCACGGTGCCGGGCCTCGTTTTCCTCGACGCTCGGGGCAACTTGATCCGGACCGCACCGCGCGCGCGCATCACCGACCTCGGCACCCTGCCCTCGGCGCTCGAGGTGGTGCCGCTACGCGATCCCTCCGGGCAGCCGCTCTACGCTCAGGTGGCTTACGAGACCAGCCGCGGCTGCCCCTATCGCTGTGCCTTCTGCGAGTGGGGGACGGGAGCGATCGGCACCCGGATGCTGCAGTTTCCGCTCGAGCGTATCCGCCGCGATTTCGAGCAACTGGCCGCCGGCGGCATTCAGGATTTCTGGTTGTGCGATTCGAACTTCGGCGCGCTGCGCGAAGACCTGGACAAGGCTAGAATCGTGATCGATCTCCACCGCTCGACCGGTCTGCCGCGCTCGTTTGCAACCTCGTGGTCGAAGAACCATAACGCCCGCGTGCACGAAGTCGTGCGCGAACTGCACGCGGCGGGCCTGCTCTCGCACTACCATCTTGCGCTCCAGACACTGACACCGCTCGCCCTGGATCTGGCCCACCGCCGCAACATGCGCGCCAACGATTACGAACCGGTGGTGCGGCGGCTCGCCGCAGAAGGAATCCCGGTTGCCGCGGAGCTGATCTGGGGCCTGCCGGGCGACACGCTCGGCGAGTTCGAGGCGAACCTCGACCACCTCCTGCGCATCTTCCCCAACATCAATATTTTCGGATACACCCTCCTGCCGGGCACCGAATTTCACGAGCGACGGGACGAACTTCGCCTCGAGACCGTGCCGGTCGCGGGCTACGGAAAGGCGCGCGGCGAATACGTCGTGGGCTGCCACACCTTCGGTCGCGACGAGGGTGAAGAAGGCTACCTGCTGATCACCGCCTACATCGTGCTCGCACGCGGCCAGCTCGCGCCACTGCTGGCGCAATTCCTGGCGCTGGAGGGCCGCGTCGCAGTGGGGCCCTTGTTGCGGCGCATGTTGCGCGCGCTCATCGAGGAGTTCGCTGACGAACTCGGCCTCGACCACCGGCGAGATCGTATCGCGATCTACGAACGCCGCTCCGAGCTCTATCTCGGGTTCCTGCGCCAGCCCGACCGCAGTTACCAGCAAATCGAGCGCGTGCTCGAGAGCTGGCTCGCCGAGCACGACGCCCAGGACCTCCTGCCCCGGGCCCGCCGCGTGCTGGCGCTGGACCGGGCGCTGCATCCCCGTTCGGGCGCGGGCCATCACACCCGCGAACGTTTCGAGTTCGACGCCGCCACAGCCCTCGCGGTGCTCGGCCGGATGGAGCGACCCGAAAGCGCGCTCGCCGGAGCTGAACTCCCTGTCGAACTCGAGATCTACCATCCCGGTGGCCTCGGCGAGTTGCTGCGCGACCCGGACGCGGGCGCGTGGGGCCGCGGCCGGCCCGTCGCCCCGGCGTGAGAGTGGAGCCGTGGCGATGATTTTGATTACGGACGAACGCAGCACGTGGCGGGGGACGAGACGCCCGCACGGGCCGGAGTCCCGGTGATGGCCTTGGTGCCCGACGACAAGGCACGTGGCGGTGGGCGAGACGCCCGCACGGGGCTACGCCCCGGTGATGGCCTTCGTGCTCGCTGAGGTCGTTCCCGGGTCGCCCGCGACGCGGTTCGGCGACGAGGTGGACTAGCCATGGCCTTCGTGCTTGACGAGGTCGTCCCCTGGGGTCGCAACTTCGAGGAGTACGTCGCGATGTTCGCGCTGGCCCCGGCCGACCTCGAGCGACGCATCCTCGGCTGCGCCGACGGCCCGGCCAGCTTCAACGCCGAAATGCACGGGCGCGGCCATCGCGTGGTGTCCCTCGACCCGCTCTACGATGCCTCGCCCGACGAACTCGCCGCCCGGATCGACACCACTTTCGACAAGGTGATGACGCAGGCCCACCGCAACCGCGATACCTTTGTCTGGCAGAACATCCGCTCGATCGAACACCTCGGCGAGATCCGCCGCGCCGCCATGCAGACCTTCCTCGCGGACTTTCCCGAGGGTCTCCATGCCGGCCGCTATGTGCCGGCGGCCCTGCCGGAGCTGCCGTTCCCCGACCGGAGCTTCGATCTGATCCTCTGTTCGCACTACCTCTTCCTCTACAGCGAACAGCTCTCCGCCGACGAGCACCTGACCGACCTGGAGGAGATGTGCCGCGTGGCCGGCGAAGTGCGGATCTATCCGCTGCAGGCGCTGAGCGGAGTTCCCTCGCCGCATGTCGAACCGGTGGTCGCCGCGTTGGGTGCCCGCGGTCACCGAGCCGAGATCATGCCCGTCGATTACCAATTTCGCCGCGACAGCCGCACCATGCTTCGCATCCTCTCGGGAGCGCGGTGAAGACCCCTCCGGCCGCGGACCGGCCAGAGCTGCAACACCCGCATCCAACCGGGGGCCACCGATGATGCCACGCGGGTCGGGGAGAGAGCCCCTGCTGCCGCACGATGATCCGCCTCGAGCCGGGGTCTGCCGATGACCCCCCCCGGAGCGCCGAGCCCGCTCTCCTGGCTTCATCCATTCCTGGCCTTGCTCGCCACGGCATTTCTCGCCCACGCGGCAACGCTCGGTCTGCGCTCGCGCGAACGCGGCGGCGCCCCGCTGCGTGCCGTTCACACGCGACGCGCCCCCCTGGCCGCCGGGCTGATACTGGCGGTTTTCGTCTCGGGCCTCGCCTCGACCCTCTGGCTCCGGCCTGATCTCGCGGTCGCGGACAGCATCCATTTCCGGATCGGCTTGGCGCTGGTCTGCGTGCTCGGGGCCGGCGCGCTGCTGTCGCGGCGGGTGGCGGTCGAACCCCTCGCCCGCAGGCTGCACCCGGCGCTCGGCCTACTGGCCCTCCTGCTTGCCGCGCTGCAGGTATTCTTCGGCCTGCGCCTGCTCCGCCTCTGAGCCGGGTCGGGCCGGCGACGTCAATCTCGCTCGAAACGCTGGATTGCGGCGTTCGCGAGCTGGTCAGCACGCTCGTTCTGCAGGTGGCCGGAATGGCCGCGGACCCAGGTCCAGCGCACTTCGTGACGAGACGCCTCGGCGTCGAGTTCCTGCCAGAGTTCGACGTTGCGCACCGGCTGGCGGTCCGCCGTCCGCCAACCGTTGCGCTTCCAGCCCGCAAGCCACGAGCGCATCCCATCGACGACGTAGCGCGAGTCCGTCACTACCTCGACTCGACAGGCCTCGCGCAGCGCGCGGAGACCCTCGATCACCGCCCGGAGTTCCATGCGATTGTTGGTGGTCGCGGGATCGGCACCGCTCAATTCGCGTGCCGGTCCCTCCCACTCGAGAATCACTCCCCATCCACCGGGACCGGGATTGCCGTGGCACGATCCGTCAGCGTAAAGCTTCACCGATTTCGGCCCGGTCTCTGGATCGGCCTCCCGATCCGCCAGGGTTGGATGCTTCACCCCCACGGTCAGAGCGCCAGAGCGTCACGCAACCCGTCGGGGGCAAAGCGCAACCCGACCCAGAAGCCACCGAAGAGGCCAAACACAGCACTCCCCTCGTCGAAGCGCATCTCATAGACGACATCGCGCACCGCCTTCAGATCCCGGCAGAAGAGCGTCACGCCCCACTCCCAGTCGTCGATCCCGGTCGAGCTGGTGATGAGCTGCGCCACCCGGCCCGCAAAGCGACGGCCCGCCTCCGCGTGAGAACCCATGAGGCGTTTGCGCTCGACGAAAGGCAGTCGATACCAGTTCGCCGCGCCCTCGCGCGCCTTGCTCATTGGGTAAAAGCAAAATACAGGGTAGTCCGCACCAGGCAGACGCGGATGAACGCGCGCCTCGGCATACGCAGCCATCTGCCGCGCCGCGGCCAGCGTCTTTTGCTGAAACTCGGGCGAATCGGGGGCGAGTCCCTCTTCGTCGATCAGGCGGCGGGCGTGGTCGCCCGTGGTCGACATGTATTCGCTGACCTCGCTGATCGAGAGGTAGGAATACACCGTTTCGAGACAAGCCCCGAGGGCAGTGGCGGCGAACTGCTTCTCGAGCCGCTGCAGACGAGCCAGATCCGCGTGAACGGCGACGAGCCCGATATCGGCCTTGCCGAGCACCGCGACGGGAACGAGCTGCAAACCCTCTTCGGCAGCGGACTCGGCCAGCAGGCCGGCGAACTCCGTTACCCCCTGCGTCCGTTCGTCGGCGGTCCGGGCACGCCAGCGGTCCCGGTCAATTCTGTAGAACAGATGCAGGACGGGCCAGCCCTCGCTTGCCGTCCCTACTCGTTCGCCCATGGTCGCTCTCCCCGAAAGTTTTGCTGAAGCGCATCCAACCGATCCGGGAGCGGGTCGGCCGCGGGGATGCAATCAATCGACGGCGCGGCGCGCAACCCGGCTTGCGCTTCCACCGGGTTGCCGATAGGAGCTTCGAGCAGAGCCTGCCACGACATAATATTGACAGGCACAATCGCTCACGAAAGGAATTAATAATGGCAACAAAGAAGGTAGCCGAAAAGAAGATCGCGACTCGCAAGGTCACCCCTCAGGTGCCGCCCACGCACGCCGATTTGCGCAAGATCGCGCGCGCCATCGTGGCGGCAACCTGCATGAGTGACATCGATCGACTGCTCGATCTCTATGCGGAGGGGGTCGAATCGGAAGAGGTCGGCTCAGGCCAGATCTACCGGGGCATCGCCAACGTCGAGGACAAGCTCCGGGCCTGGATGAAGGCTCATCCCGAGGCGATCTACCACCCGGCCGGTCTCTGGTGCGATGGCCAGACGATCGTGATTGACTGGGAGATCAGCCTGCGCTCCAAGGGCCGCAAGGTCGTGCTGCGCGAACTGGCCCTGCACGAGATCCGTGCGGGCAAGATCAACCGCGAGCGCTTCTACTACGATCCGAAGGTACTGGCCTGACCAGCGCCGACGACCGGCAGGACCCCGTGCTCGGGGCTCCCCCTGTCGGCGCGGCACGCCTCGCGGATGAGCGGTGGAGTCGCCGATCCCAGCCGTCGACGATCTCGTCACCGCCCTGCGCGACGACGATCACGTCGCCCAGAACGCACTCGATCGGCTCGGTCATCTCCCCACCTTGACGGTCCGGCAAATCCTGGAACAATCCGGGCCTCTGCGCGAAGCGGTCGTGGCGCGCCTCGCGCATCCGCATCGCACCTGGCAGCGTCGCGCTGCGGGCGCCGTCGTCGGGCTGGCTCGCAGTTCCCCCGCACTCGCGTCGCGTCTCACCGACGCGACACGGTCCGACGACGGGCGCCTGCGTTGGGGCGCGGCCTGGACCCTTGGGCAACTTGACGAGCCGCCGGCGCTGCTCTGGCCCGCGGTGCGGGAAGCCATGTCACTCCCCGATGGCGATCAGCGTTGGGCGGCGGCACGCCTCGCCTGCACGCTGGCACGCCACCACGCCGAGGTCGCGGTGGCGCTCGGTGAAGCGGCGGGCACGGGCACGACCGTCCTGAGACGCATGGCCTTGTACGGTCTGCGCGACCTCGACGCGGCGCGGGCCCGGCCGCTGGCCCGCGCCGCGATCGCCGACGCCGATGCCGGGGTCCGTCTCGCGGCGCTGGCGATCCTCGGACGAGCGGCCGATCCGGGCGACGCCCCGATCGTGCTCCCCCTCCTCGACAACGATCCGGATGAGGGCGTGCGGCGCGCGACCGCGGCCACTCTCGGGCGCCTCGGGCCCCCCTCGCAGGCAGCCCGAGCGGCCCTGCGGCGCGCCATGAACGCCGCCGACCCAAGCCTGCGCCGCGCCGCCCGCACAGCGCTCGCAACGCCAAGCGCGGACGATTGACGCCACTCGCGGCGCCCCACACCGATGCCGTGGGTCCGCGACGCGACCAGCCCCCGCGCTCGGGTTCGGTCAAGACGACCGCAGTCTGCGGGGAATGAACCTGGACCGGCGGGCACGGACACGCGATGACGCGGCCAGCCACGGCTTCCAGAATGCCCCCCCCTCTGGTACCGGCCGGCTCGATGGCACACGCCGACTCGCTCCCGACCACACGCTGGCACGAGCTGGCGGAGCGCGTTCTCGGGGGGGAGGTGCTCGCGCGCGCCGAGGCCCAGGCGATCCTCGCCTGCCCCGACGACGAACTCGACGCCCTGCTCGAGGAGGCTCTCCGCATCCGCGAGCGCCGCTGGGGCCGGCGGGTCAAGCTCTGTGTCCTGAAGAACGCGCGCTCGGGCCTCTGCCCCGAGGACTGCGGCTACTGCTCGCAGTCCAGGGTCTCCACCGCTCCGATCGACACCTACACCCTGCTCGAAGAGGGGGTGTTGCGCGCCGCAGCCGACGCCGCCGTCGAGCGCGGCGCCCGGCGCTACTGCATGGTCACCAGCGGCCGCGGTGCCGCCGACCGCGACATCGACCGGATCTGCGCCGCCACGCGCGCGATCAAGGAAAAATATCCCGAACTCGAGATCTGCGTCTCGCTCGGCCTGCTCGATCGGCCCAGGGCCGAACGCCTTCACGAGGCGGGTGTCGGCTGGGTAAATCACAATCTGAACACGAGCGAGCGCTTCCACCCGGAGATTTGTTCCACCCACACCTGGGCCGATCGGGTGGCGACGGTGCACGCGGCACAGGCGGCAGGGCTCGCCGTTTGCTGTGGCGGCATCGTCGGCAT
>SXGS01199499.1_pt1 | contig 24409 bp, 17 predicted proteins | sample 3174681 | NCBI WGS metagenome assembly SXGS01 (sample SAMN11356861, study PRJNA531348) | freshwater metagenome | isolation source: freshwater sample F1-80 | place: China: Fuxian Lake, Yuxi | collected 2017-12-25
ACGGACTCGATGATCTGGACGGACTCGATGATCTGGACGGACTCGATGATCGGGACGGATTCGATGATCTGGACAGATTCGATGATCTGGACGGACTAGCTGCTGCGCAGGCCAAGAATACCGAGGAAAGTCAAATGACCTGTCTACTTGCACTTGCGCGCGGCGAGAAGCAACCACCTAGAGGAGTTGTGCTCTGGGGCGCAAACATGCTTTGGGATGGCTCGTCCGCTCTGGATGAGGTTGAAACAGTCGGACCAACTGTCGATGCGTCGACCGTGGATCCGAAGTCAAGTTTGGGATGGGATCGGGAGCTGCCACGGCGCGGCTTGTTTCGATCCTCGCGATCACAGTAGCCTCCGGCCTCCCATAGAGATCGGGTGGCGTTGGGCCGAACGGTGGGCAGTCCGCCTGCCGTTCGGCGCCGGAAACCAAACCGCGCCGGAACCTCCGCTGAAGCTATGAGTTCGCAGTCCGGGTCCACACGGATCCTAAACCTTTATGTCGGAGTGATCGTCGCGGCCGGTGCGCTCGCCCTGCTTGTTGCTTTGCCCGCAGTCATGTGGCGAGGCGACGAGTGGTTCAAGCTGGCGTTCATACTGGTCCTCTGCGTGGCATTCGCGCGAACGACGGTGCGCCTCGCACTCCCGAACCAGGCCATCAGCCTCGATGTGGCGGGAATATGCCTCGCCCAGTTGATGCTGGGTGAGCGAGAGCCGTCGTACGGCATCCCGGCAGCAGCCCTGTGCGCGGGAGTCGGGGGACTGGTGTCCACCCGTTTCAGTCGGCGCGGGGAGTCCGGGGGAACTCCTCCGACGCGCAAATCGCTTCAGAAGACTCTCTTCAACATCTCCAGCTGCATCCTCTCCGCGGTCGGAGCTGGACTGGTCTTCACCTCCGCGAGCCGCGGGCTCGAGCAGTTGTTTAAGCGGTTCGCACCCATCCTGGTCGAGCAATCGCTGGTGCCCGCCGTCGTGCTGTGGGGAGCCACCTACTTCGTTCTCAACTCGTCGTCGGTCACGGCCGCCATCTGGCTCGCGAGCGGTCGCAAGGGAAAAGTCTGGGAGACCTGGCTGCGCGGTTCCTTCTGGACTGCATCCGGCTACCTTGCCAGCGCGGCTCTCGCGGGAGTCGTTTTCGCGCTCTGGGGACGTTTCTCGCTGTTCGCCATTCTGGTCGTGCCGATTATGAACTGGTTCCTCGTCGCGTTTCGAGAGTACACGGCGCGTCAGGAACTCGAACAACGGCAAATTGTGCAGAAAGAGCGAGAACAAAAGGAACGTGCGGACATCCAGGAGCGGCACATCGCCGAGTTAAACCGGATGACCGAAGAGGTTATGGCGAGCTTCGCGATGGCCATTGAGGCGAAGGACCCTTACACCCGCGAGCACATTCAACGAGTGCAGTTTTTTGCAGTGGCGCTGGCGGAAGCAGCGCAGGTCACTCCTGATGAACTCGAAGCCGTGCGCCTGGGAGCCCTCGTCCACGATGTCGGCAAGATCGCCATTCCCGAAAACATTCTTTCAAAGAAGGGCAAGCTGGATCCGACCGAACACCGCTGGATGCAAGACCACGTCAAGATGGGCGTGATGATCCTGCACTCGGTTCAGTTTCCCTACCCGGTCCTGGATGCTGTTCGTTCTCACCACGAACACTGGAACGGGCTGGGTTATCCGGAAGGGCTGAAGGGCGAGGACATCCCCATCGTGGGGCGGATTGTTGCCGTCGCCGATCGTTTCGATGCGCTCACGAGCAACCGACCGTACCGTGTAGGGTATCCGCCTGCAAAGGCGCTTTCGATGCTTCGAGACGTCGCCGGCACGGAACTCGATCCGCGGCTGGTAGAGCTCTTTTGTGGGATCCATCCCAATCTTGAAGCGGAACTGGAGCGCCGACGGATCTCGTCCTCGGCGAATGCATCCTCCGCCGAAGAGCGAAACATACCCGACCAGGTCTTCGAGCAGATCGCGGCGGCTTCGGTCGAGGAGTACTCCGCCGCCCTCGGACTGCTGGACGTGATTCTGGATGAGCCGTTTGAAGATATCCCGCGGCACCTATTCGCGCGCATCCAACCCCTCGTTCCCTGGGATGCCGCGGTGCTGTACGAAGTGATGGATCACGACCGCGTCCTCATCGCGACCACGGCTCTCGGTGAGTACGCGTCCGAGATCCTCGGCATGACCATCCGGCTGGGAGAAGGAGCTTCCGGGCGGGCGGCGGAGCAGCGAACAGCGTTCCTCAATGTTCCGGCGTTCAGCGATATCGGACGCGTCGTGGATCCGGCCCGCCACCTCGAACTCTCGGCGTCACTTTGCGTTCCGGTCGTTGTGCACAACCGCACCCTGGCGGTCCTGACTCTGTACAACCGCGCTTTCGATATCTATCGAGAGCACCACCTTCGCGTATTGGGCGCCGTCGCGCGGAGGCTCGGCGTCGAGTTCCAGATGCATCGGGCGCTCACCCCGAGACGGATCGCCGCGGTATCCGATCCGGAAACGGGCGTCCTCGGGTTCGACGCGTTCCGGGAGTACGTGGATGGCGCACTCGCGGAGTCGCTGGCGATGAAGCGGGTGTCTTCACTGGTGCTGCTCGATTTCAATCGGTTCGTGCCGGTCAACGGCAGGTACCCGGCTTCGCTGACCTCCGAGAAATCGATCGTGGTTGCACGCCACCTCCGAGAGTGCACACGCAAAGACGACCCAATCGGCAGGGTGCGAGACGACGTCTTTGCGGTGTTCCTGGAGGGGGCCGACCACGGCGTCACCAGCAGGTTGTCGGCGAAAATGCAGCGCGATGTTGCCTCGATCGACCTCTGGGAGGGGCTCTTCCCGAATGTCGTCGCGAGTTGCGCTCTGGCGCCGACGGACGGACGCTGCCTGGACGATTTGATCGAGTCTGCACTGAACCGGAGACGATCCACAACTGCCTCGGACGCGACGCCAGAGGTTCCGAGCGAGGGCCAGAACAGCTAGGTTCCGGTCCCCGCTCGGCTCCGCGGCAAGCTGGCGTCACGGATTTCCCTCTCCGGAGAGGCTCACCTCGCGCACGCTCACTCCCGGTTCGCTGGTCGACACGGTGATGGTTCCGAGGCGAACGCCGACCGCTACCGGACGGAACTGCACTGTGATCGCCCGGGACTTTCCCGCGAGTAACTTGAAGCCCTTCGCCGTTACTCCGACGAGCTTGAACGGAGCGGGGGCCGGGCCGACGGTGACCGTGAGGTGCGTGGCGCCGGTGTTCGTGAGGCGGAATGTCGCTTTACCGGTGCGTCGAAGCCGAGTGCGGGGAAGGATCAGGCTGGATGGCTGAATGGAGAGTGCTGACGGCGCGATCGTACTGAGCGTGGTTCCCAACCCCTCCGCGGACGGAATGGAAGGTGTGACCAATCCTTCGGCCACTACACGATAGGTGTATGTCGTGAGAGGCAACAGCCCGGAGTCCTGCCATTGGGTCGAGTTGGGCCCCAGGGTGACGATGGGCTCGAAGCCCATGCCGGCGCCGGAACGCTCAACGCGGAATCCCGTCTCACCCGTCGAGTTATCCCGCCAAACAACCTTGAGTTGCGTGGCGCCGGGCGGGAAGGCGGGCGTCGTTACCGCCACCCCGGAGGGGGCTTCGGGGGCCGGATCCCCGGTCGGTAACGGTTGGAGCGCTTCCCCTCCCACGGTAACGTCATCGATCCACACGCCATCCTGCTGTTGACTTCGATCACTGGTCAGCCGAAATCGGATCTGAATAGTCTTACCGGAAAACTCGGCCAGCGAGACGGTTCGGAGCAGCCACTCGCGGGCGCCGGTCAACTGGTCGACTTGTCGCCAGTTCACACCCGCGTCTGTGCTGATCTCAGTCCGGAGATAGTCGAAGCCCGGCTCGAGATCCGTTCGCACTCGAAAGCTCATTTCCGGAGCCGCGAGGTTTAGCGTGGAGTTTCCGATCTGGTAGAGCGACTGATCCGTCGAGGCGGCGTAGAAGGCGCCTGGGCTATCCGTGTAGGCTCGGGTGGGACTGTAACTTCGCTCTGAGGACGCCGCCCAGGAGCCGGAGCTGGCGAACCGCTGGGAGGTCTCAACAGAGTCGCTCAAGAGCGTTCGGCGGCTCGCGGCCGCTGTCACCAGAATGTTGTCGAGCCTCACCCCATCCCCCTGAACGGACGAGTCAGAGAAGATTCGGAACCGGATCCGCACAGTGCGGCCGCTGTAAGCCGAAAGCGAGATCTGGTTCAATGACCATGTCGAATTGAAACCGGTCAGGCGACCCACCTCGTCCCAACTCGAACTCTCCGCCGGTTGGACCTCGACGAGAAGGTAGTCGAAGCCGTTCTCCAGATCGGTTTGTGAGTAGAAAGCAAGTGTGTGTCCCCCTCCCGCGAGCAGGAGTGAACTCCGCGTCGTGAGCGAGAGGGATGCGGATGGCGGGTACGCGCCGCCGGGACTGTCGGCGTAACATGCTGCGCCGCCGAACGCTGCCTCGGTGCTGACACTCCACCCGCCCTCTCCGACAAACAGAGGAGTGTCCTCTGCCCCGTCGCTCAAGATCGTGGAGCCGGTGAGGGTTTCGATTGGACCCAGACTGCTCAGCGTGGAGCGGTTTCCGACGTTGTCTACCAGCTTCAACCCCAGGTAATAGCGTGTGCCCGGCGCCAATCCGGCTACCAGAGCGCTGTCCAATTGGCCGGAGGGCGCGGGGGCGTCAGTGTGGGAAATGGCTGTCGCCGACGTGAAGCTTGCAGCCGTAATCGCTGAGGACGAGATCCGAAGGTCTACGACGCTCGCGGAGCCGAGCACGCCATCGTCCCCCGTCGAAACCCAAGTCACGCTAATGGCTGTGGCGCCGACGTGCGTAGCGCGGAAGCTTGCCGGAGCGGTCGGCGGCGTCGTGTCGTTCTCGAGAGCAGCTCCGACGTTCAACCGACCGCTCGCCACTTTCCCCAGAACGCCCGCCACCCGGTCGGCGGAACTGAGAACTCTCGACTTCACCTCCGACGCAAGAAGGGTCGGATTTCGTGCCCAGAGGAGGGCGAGCGCCCCACTCACATGGGGCGTCGACATCGAGGTTCCGCTCTCCAATCCGTAGGCCCCGCCGGGGAGCGTGGAGAGTACTGCATCACCGGGCGCGGCGATGTCGACTGTGGAGGCGCCGACGTTGGAAAACGACGGCACCTGGTCTCTGTTGTCCGTCGCGGCCACGGAGAGAACATTGTCGGTGTCCTGATTGTAGTTGGCCGGATAGGTTGGGATCACGTCGTTGTCGGTGCGGTCGTTCCCTGCCGCCGCGACCACCAGAACGCCCGCCTCCCGGCAGCGAAGGATTGCCTCGAACAGCAATTGACTGAATCCGCCGCCGCCCCAACTGTTGTTGATGACGCGTGCACCATGGGTGCGCGCGAAGTCCAGCGCCAGGATCGCATCGGAGAGGTCGCCACCACCACCCGCGTCCAGGAACTTGATCGGCATGATGCGCAGGGATTGGCACACACCCGTCACACCTAGCCGATTGTTGCCAACGGCGCCGATCGTGCCGGACACGTGCGTGCCGTGGCCAAAGTCGTCCGACGGGTCCGTGTCGCGGTTAACGAAGTCGTACCCTACAACATTACCGGCACCGTCGCGCAACAGGTTGGCCGCCAGGTCCGGATGCGTCAGATCGCAGCCGGAGTCCACCACGGCGACAGTAACCTGCGAACTTCCCGTCGACTGATCCCAGGCCTCCGGCGCATCAACATCCGCATCGATGGCGCCGCCGGTCTGGCCGGTGTTGTGCAAGTTCCATTGCTCGGAGAAGCGGGAGTCATTCGGAATGGCGGATGCCTGAACTCGAAAGTCCGGTTCCGCAATACGCACCGTGGAATCTGCACGGAGCCGCTGAATCATCGCCTTAACGGCATCCGATCCGGCTGCGGCTTTCGTCTGCGCGGAACCGGCCATTTGCAGAACCGCAAAGTGGTCCCCACCCCCGATTAGGGTGAGGCCGTGCCGCGCCAGGGCAGCCGTCCGCGCGGCCATCGGCGCCTGGCGCTTGAAGCTTACAAGCACGCGGTCGCTTCGATAGCCGGCTTCCGGCGCGGCGGCAGGAGACGGCAATCCGCCCGAGACCGCGAGAAACGTGGTCAATGCGCACCCCTGGAGCGTACCTGCAACGCGGCGCAGTCGGGGATCAGCGAGGTTGAACTTCATGGATTGTCGGACACCTGAGAGCAACGGTCCGGGACCTGCGGCTAATCCAGAGACACCACCCAGGACGTCTTCGGTTCCCAAATGGTTGTTGGCGCTCGGCAGCAACCATTTCAAGCCCGGCCAAGGTGAGAAAGCAATCACTCGAACATCGCTGGGAAGGTGTCGGCGATAAGACTTATCCCAGATGCGGAGCGCCGCGAAGGAAGAGCGATCAACCCATGAGTTCGGATGGCGGCAAGTTCTCCACCCGGTTGTACTTGCACGGAATGGACTGCCCAGTTGAAGAGGCGCTGGTGCGGAAGCACTTAAGAGACGCTCCCGGTGTCCGTCGGCTGGAGATCGACATCCTCAGTCGCACGGTCACCATTCACCACTCGGGTACGGACCCGGCAGTGTACGTCGCTCTGCTGGACGGCCTCGCGCTGAGTCCGCGGGTTCTGGGAGTTGACTCCGCGGCGCCGGAGCCTGAACAGCCGGCTTCCTGGCCGCTGTGGCTCTCCGGTCTCGTCGCTGCGGCCGCGGAAGGCTGGCATATCGCGAATCACGACGATCGGGTCGCCGATCGTGGATCCGAACTGACGCTCATTTTCATCTGCGCAATTCCCCTGCTCCTTTGCGCTCCCCAGGTGTTTAGAAAAGCATGGATCGCGGTCAGGCACCGCACCCTCAGCATCCATGTCTTGATGGCGCTTGCAATGTCGGGGGCGGCGGCGATTGGCGAGTGGCCCGAAGCGGCAATGGTGGCGTTTCTCTTCGCCCTCGCCGAACGCATTGAGTCCCGCGCGCTGGAAGGGGCCCGCAGGGCAGTGGGGTCCCTGGTGTCCATGTCACCGCGCACTGCGGCGGTGCTGGGGCCGGACGGCGAGTGTCGGGTGGTGGACGCGGCGGATGTGCGGGTCGACGAGATTGTCCGGGTGCGGCCCGGCGAGCGTATTCCGGTGGACGGCGACGTCACGGATGGCCGATCCACCGTTGACGAGTCCCCCATTACCGGCGAGAGCTTCCCGATCGAGAAGCAGCCGGGTGATCGAGTCTTCGCCGGCACGGTCAATCTGCACGGCGCAGTGGACGTTCGCGTCACCACCAACCCCGGCGATACCGTGTTGGATCGCATCGTTCGAACGGTTCAGGAGGCGCAAGGGCAGCGTGCTCCCACGCAGCGATTCGTAGATCGATTTGCGGCGCGGTACACACCGACCGTTGTGCTGTTCGCTCTCGTGGTCGGCGCCGTCTCCCCGCTGATTCTTGGGGGCGATCCGGCCGAGTGGATTCGGCGGGCATTGGTCCTGCTCGTAATCGCCTGCCCATGCGCCCTTGTGATTTCTATCCCGGTCACCGTCGTCAGTGGGCTGACCGCTGCCGCTCGGCTGGGGATTCTGATCAAGGGCGGAGCGTTTCTCGAAGATGGGCATCGCCTTAGAGCCATCGCCTTCGACAAGACCGGCACTCTCACCTCGGGCAGCCCCTCCGTCACCGAGGTTCTTCCGCTCGTGGACCGCTCCGCGGACGAACTGCTTGGCCTGGCAGCGAGCCTGAATGCGCGTTCCGAGCATCCTCTGGCGGAGGCCATTCGAACCTCTTGCGCGCAGCTCACCCACCGGTCCGCTGTTCCAGTGGCAGACTTTGCCATCCTTGCGGGCCGCGGAGTGAGAGGACGTGTCAACGGAGTCCTCCACTTCATCGGGAGCCACCGCCTGACGGAGGAAAACAACGTCTGCAGCCCGGAGGTCGAAGACTTCGTGCATCGCCTGGAGCAGGAGGGCAAGACGGCGGTCGTGCTCACCAGCGACCGGGAGGCGCTGGCCGTGCTGGGGATCTCCGACACGGTGCGGCCCGGAGTCAAGGAGTCGGTTCAGCAGTTGATCCAACTCGATGTGCTCCCGGTGATCCTGTCGGGGGACAGTGTCGACTCTTGTCGGCGCGTGGCCTCGGAAACAGAGATCTCCGAGGTTCACGCCGAGCTACTTCCTGAAGACAAGCTGCGAATACTAACCGAACTGCGAGGCCGGGTCGGTCCGGTGGGGATGGTCGGTGACGGGATCAACGACGCTCCCGCATTGGCTCGGGCCACGATCGGCTTCGCGATGGGCACAAAAGGAACCGATGTCGCTCTGGAGACAGCAGACGTCGTACTGGTGAATGACGACCTTCGTCGGTTACCCACCTTCATCCGCCTGTCCCGCATTACGGGCCGAATAATGGTGGAGAACATTGTCCTGGCGATCGGCGCCAAAGTCGCGTTCCTCATCCTCGCGTTGGCGGGTAAGGCCACGCTCTGGATGGCAGTCTTCGCGGATGTGGGAATCAGCCTGATCGTGATCGCAAACGGGCTCCGAATACTTAGTTCAGCTCGCCGCCTGGGACTTCAGGAAAACCCGGGCCACACCCACCCGGCGCTCCGGTCCAAACCACGGACCGCGAATTCCGGTCACGCCCACACGGGTTGCTGCGGCCACGATCACGCTCACAGCCACGGTGACGACCAACGCCACCCCTGATCAGGCGGAGGTCTCCGCCAGCGGCGGTCTGCTCTTCCCGGTGGACGAGCGTTTGCGATCCGTCGCAGACGCGGCCGCCTCAATTGCGGCCCGGCGGATGTTCAGAAACACGCGCCCGACCTCCGGATCAAACTGGGTTCCGAGCCCTCGCTCGATCTCCCCAAGCGCCTGCCGGTCCGGCATCCCCTTGCGGTAGGGTCGAGAGGTTGTCATGGCCGAGTAAGCGTCCGCTACGGCCATGATTCGGCCGATCTGTGGGATTTCTTCACCGGCCAGTCGGTCGGGGTAGCCGCGGCCGTCCCAACGCTCATGGTGGTGCCGCACTCCTAGCACCACGACTTCCATCCCCGGCAGGGCGCCAACGATCAGGGCTCCGAAGACCGGGTGCTGTGCCATGATGCCGAACTCTTCTTCTGTCAGGTGCCCCGGCTTACGAAGGATTTCGTCGGGCACACCGATCTTCCCGACATCATGCAAGATCCCCGACAATTGAATGGCCTGCAGCATCTCCTCGCCTAATGCGAGTTCGCGTGCAATCTCCATCGAGTACTCGGTGACTTCCTCACTGTGGCGGCGGGTGTATCCATCCTTGTTGTCCACGGCGGTGATCATCGCTCGGAAGAGATCGAAACCCCGAGCGTAAATCAGCGTGCTGTCGGTTCGGGTTGCGCCGCGAGCCGTAATGCGGTTGCCGCCCTCCGAGCGCGATTGGAGCAGGTGCGTATCTGCCACCGAGACCAGAACCGGAATCTCCGCTCCGTCCTCGGGAAAAGTGGCAATCCCGTAGCTAAACCCGATCGGAAGCGATGCCGAGTCCTGACAACGGAATCGCTCCCGAGCCAATCCAGCCTGAATCCGCTCGGCGCAGCGCAGAGCCTGACGCACATTGGTATCCGGGAGGAGCACCATGAACTCGTCGCCGCCGTATCGCGCCACCACATCCGACTCCCGGCATGTGCGTTTGAGCACCGCTGAGACCCGCTTCAGTACATCGTCGCCGGCGGTGTGACCATAGGTATCGTTGAACAACTTGAAATTGTCGAGGTCCATCTTCAAGAGCGCGAAGGGACGCTCCTCAAGCGTGGAGCGCTCCAACTCAGCGTTCAGGCGAAGATGGATGCTCCGGTGGTTCAATAGGCCGGTGATCGGGTCCCGATCCACCATCTTCCGAACCTCGGTAACCATTCGGATGTTGCGAAGCGCCCCACCAATGCTGCTGCCGACGGCATTGAGCACAGATCGATCGAGTTCTACAAACTCACGGTCCGCTCGCACGAGCATCATAAAGCCAAAGTGATCGCGTTCCGTTCCCAATCGCACAGTGATGCAATGCACCGCTCTGATCTCGTCGCTCCCCGCGCGAATGGATTCCTGGTGGCCGGCGACGTCGTCGTCGCAACGAGCCATGACAAGCTGGATGCGCGGTATAAGAGCCTCGGCATCCTCCGACGCCGGAAACCCCTGCTGCTCCACGAGACTCAACCGCTCTTCTCCATCCATGGAGCAGAGCCAGATGCAACCGGCGTCGGCGTTGAGGGCGACGCGGAGCGCGGCCAGAGCAGAAGTCAGGCTGCTGCCGACGTTCCCGCCGGCATTGATCTGGGTGAGAAGCTGGGTAATCTGCCCAACTCGTGCCCGTTCAGCGGAGAGACTCTCTTCTCGGGTTTGAAACTGAATGGCTTCACGGTAGACCACCGTGCCCAGGAGCGAGATCCCGAGTAGCCCGAGGAAGAATCCCCAGAGCACGCCAAGTCGCGAGCCGATAACACAGAGCAGCATCACCGCCGTGGCGGCCAGAACCACGGGCGTCGAGGGTGACTGCCAGAGAGAGGCCCGGGGGCGTTCTGCAGGCGACGCTGCGCGCATGGTGATGGCCCGTGTGGGCGCCCGCTCCTCAGTTCCCAACTTTTGCCGCGCCGGCGCTTGCATCCGAAGCTGCTCCTCCGCCTCGTAACGGTTATCGGTTGGCCGAGCTCACCAGCTTTCGCTGGAGAGCCCGACAGGGCGTGCAAACTACGATTCTAATCGGCATGGCGGGATCCCTTCCACAAGCCCCGAGTTTCCAGGATCGGCGATATCGCGCGCGCCGCCGCGACTGCCGCCGCTTGATGCCCCCAACGGGTCCAGTGATCATCCAGCCGAAACCCGATCGGCCGATTCGCGGGCGATCGCAAGAACTCTCCCAACGGATCGAGGAGCGGCACCCCCTGCCGGTCACACGTTTCCCGAAGCTCGCGCTCCCAGTGCTGCGACTTCGGAACCCCATCCGGCCCGCGGCCCGGCACGGAAAGGACCACCAGCCCAGCGCCTGCGTTCCGACATTCTGCGGCGATCTTTGACAGCAATCGGTCCTCCTCAGCCCAGTCCTGCTCCGTAGTACCGGTGGGCACACGGCCAGACAGTTTCCGGACGACGTGTCGCAGGATCACGTACGCCGCGGAGTGGGAAGCCCACCACCGGTCGGCTGCAGCCAGGGCCCCTCCGGGCTCTTCCGAACTCAGAAGTCGACCGTTCTGGAAACGGTACTGGAAGGAATTCTCCACGGGGTCGTTCTCGCAGAAGACCAGCAGCACGAGGTCAGGGCGGAATGCCAGGCCATCGGTGCGGAGAAAGTCGTATTCCTGGCGAGTGCTCCAGCCTGAACAACCGGCATTCAAGACTTCCGTGCCGGGGATTCGATTCTCGAGTTGCCGGGGAAGGGCCTCTTCCGCCTCGACCCCCATGCCAAAGGCGAAGGAGTCTCCCAGCACGAGAATTCTCGGCTTGCCCGTCACCCGATCCAGCGAGATCTCTCGTTCCCGCAGACCGCGGGAGTTGATCTCGATGCGAGTTTGGTACTCGGCATTGGCCAGAGTCCCTCGAAACCCCTCTCGATGCCGATACTGGAGCAGCGGATCGGGACGCATGCAAATGTGCTGAGGGAGTTGGCGCATGCTGACGTACGTCAGCGGAGTCGGGCGGAGCCGAAACACGACTTCCACGGCTCCGAACGCCAGGAGAAGAGAAAAGATCGCGAGAAGGAGCGCGATCTGGCGCCGCCGCCGAGGGGACACGTCGTTTCTGCTCCACGAACCGTCTTCAGTGATGTCACGGATTTACGCAACATCCGGGTATGTTCGAACCACTATACCTCTTAAGTCATCAGAGGAGATCGACGGAAGCCCATGCTAGAGATCGGCCAATCCACGCAGCGGAGCTGTGCGGGCTTCACGCGGCGCGCGCTGGTGCAGGCCGGATTCGCTTCAGCCCTCGGTCTCACTTCCCTACAGCAGGCGTCAGGGGCTACCGAGAGATCGGTCATTGTGCTCTGGCTGTGGGGCGGCCCACCGCACCTCGACACGTTTGATCCCAAGCCGGACGCCCCGTCGGAGTATCGAGGCCCTTACCGTGCGATCGAGACATCCGTTTCAGGGGTGCAAGTCACGGAGTTGCTGCCCCGCCTCGCGCGCCTTGCGCACCGATACACCCTGATACGATCGCTGCACCACGGGACGAACGATCACGGTTTGGGAGGCGCCGTGGCCATGACGGGACAGATGCCTCAGGGCGGGCGGGTGTCGCCGCATATGGGTTCCGTCGTGGCCCGCCTCCGGCCCAAGGGGCGCGCGCTCACCAGTTTCGTTACCATTGGAGGCCGCCTGCAGCAAGGCCATCGGCTCATTCAAGGCGAAGGCGGCGGAAGCCTCGGGGCTTATTACGATCCGTTTCGGATTCGTTACGATCCTGTCGAAGGTGTCCACCTGGGTGAAGTAACCCCGCCGGAGAACGTGACTCCACGTCGCAACGAGAGGCGACGAGAGATCCTGCGCTGGGTGGAACGACCCGCGGCGCCGTCGATCTGCTCCCGAGAGTCGGAGGCACTGGACAGTCTCTACGGTCAGGCGTTCGCGCTGCTCACCAATTCGGCGGGTCGACAGGTCTTTGATCTGGATCGGGAATCCGCCGTGACTCGCGACCGGTATGGGCGCACGCGCTTCGGACAGAGTTGCCTTCTGGCTCGCAGGCTTGTAGAGACCGGCGTCCGGTTCGTGCAGGTGAACTGGAGCGCCCACGTGGAGGCCGAAGAGGATGCCGGCGACGGAGGTTGGGACAACCACTACCGCAACTTCGAGATGCTGGCCGATCGACAGGCGATTCCGTTTGACAGGGCTTGTGCGGCGCTCATTCAGGATCTGGAGGACCGTGGCCGGCTCAACGATACGATGGTGGTGGCTGTCGGCGAGTTCGGTCGGACCCCCAAGATCAACTCCAACGCCGGCCGGGATCACTGGCAAAGTTGTTACAGCGCGCTGGTTGCCGGCGGGGGCGTGGTTGGCGGCCGTGTCATCGGCGCCAGCGACTCCCGCGGAGAGTATCCGGATCTTCGACCCGTAACGCCGGCGGATCTCGGCGCGACCATGCTGCACTCCCTCGGTATCGCACGCACCGACACGCTCGCGCTGGGACTCCCGGTTGAAGGGGACGTGATCGAGGACCTGTTCTGATGTGGCTTGCAGATGTGTAAGGTTCGGCTCCTTGCCGCCATCGCCGGCGTGGCAGGCTCGATCACGGCACTGCCGACTCAGTCGGCACTCGGAGACACAGCTCCGACGCGCCTCACCCGTGATGGTCGACGGAAGCAAGATCTCCGATGGTCCCCGGATGGCACACAGCTCGCTTTTAGCCTCTACGTCAAGCCTGGCCAGATCCGTGTGGCGCTCGCCCGCCGAGGTGCACCGGAGTTGCAGATTCTGGGAGATCAGTTGGTCGAGTTTTCACCCTCATGGTCTGCCGACGGCAAGCGCTTCGCCTTTGTACACGTCACCCACTCCGGCACCGACGGCGAACTCGACATTTACACGATGGCGGTCGACGGAAGCGATCGACAGGCGCTCATAGCCAACAAGCGAGCCTTTGAGAACTGCCCACGCTGGTCGCCCGACGGTCAACTCCTCGCCTTCACAACCACCCGCGATCGCACTCAGGAGCTCTATGTGACGGATGCAGCCGGAACCGCTCCACGTCGGATCACCAATGACGCCAGCCTGAAGCAACATCCATCGTGGTCCCCTGACGGCAAGCGACTCGTGTTCAACAGCAATCGAGAGGGCACGTTTGACCTCTGGACGGTTCGCGCTGACGGGACGGCGCTTTCCCGCCTGACCGACCATCCCAGCTCTGAGACGCGCCCGGTCTGGTCTCCCGATGGACGCAAGATCGCCTTTACAACTCTGCGAGACGGCGACTCCGAGATCTACGTGGTGGATGCCGACGGCAAGAACCCGCTGAACATCTCTCGGAACACCAGCTTTGACGACTGTGCGGAGTGGTCGCGGGACGGGAAGTCTCTGACCTGGGTGTCGGATCGAGACGGCGGCTTCGACGCTTACGAGCTACGGTTGAACTGAATGATCCCGCACAACAAGCCCACGCTGCCGTGCGGCAGCGATTGGCTGGAGGTTACGGCGCGCCTCGAACCGGGCTGGGCCGCCGATGGACCGGCCGTTGAGCGTTTCGAGTCACGTGCGTCGAATGTGATCGGTCAGCCCCCGGGCGTTGCGGTGTGCAGTGGCAGCATGGCGCTGCAGTTGAGCTTGATCGCCCTTGGGATCGGGCCCGGAACCCAGGTGCTCGTTCCCAGCTACTGCTGCGCCGCCGTTCTGAACGCAGTCCGCCTCGCCGGAGCTGAGCCAGTGCTCTTCGATTGCGCGCCCCGGGGCTTCAATCCGTGCCCCAAAGATGCGGCGCGGCGCAAGACTTCCAAGACCGGCGCCGTAATCATCGCACATCTCTTCGGGGTCCCGGCTGCGATTCAGCCGTTCCGCGATACCGCGCCGTTGATTGTAGAGGACTGCGCGCAGTCGTTCGGAGCCCGTGGCGCCTCTCAACCCATCGGCTCGGAAGGAGATGCCGCCATCACGTCCTTTTACGCGACGAAGGTCATCACGACCGGGCATGGGGGACTCGCCTGTGCCCGGAACCCGCAAACCGCAGCCCGCCTTCGGGACCTCACTCACTACGACAACCGGGAGGACTGGGAACCACGCTTTGCTTGCCGGATGCCCGAGTTGTCTGCCGCCCTCGGAATGGAGCAGTTGGATCGCCTTCCGCAGTACCTCCATCGGCGACGGATGATCAGCGCCTACTATGACGATGCGCTGAGCCCGTGCGGTTGGAAAGGCAACAACGGAGACGACGGGATGTGGTTCCGCTACACCCTGCGGTTTCCCGATGCAACGGCCGCCATCCAGGCCTTTGCGGAACTGGAAGTGGGAGCTCGACGCCCGGTGTTTCGACCGCTGCACAGGTACTTCGGAACGGACGCCGACGACTTCCCGGGCGCCGAAGCAGCACACCGGGAGATCGTCAGTCTGCCCATCTACCCAACACTGACCGACGCGCAGGTCGAAACCGTAGCCGCCGCGGCGCTCAAGGTGATTCGACGCGGCGCAGGCTGCCGGACTTAGCGGTTGGGTCGGAACTCTTCGTCCGGCGGATCAAGCGTAATGCCGGTCGCCGCAATGCTGCCCCGCTCACGCTGCGCACCGGACAATTGATAGAGTCCGATGATCTCGGTGAGGTCGGTGTCGCCCACCGGCAGCACAAAGCTGCCATCCACCCGGATGTTCACCTTGTTTTGGCCCTGACCCGATGACGCACGCAACGTAAACCGTCGAGCGTTCACCGTACCCTTGAACGGCACGTTCTGAAACCGGCCGGCAACGGAGAGCACTCCGCCGAGCCGGCCCCGCTCCTGAATGTTGATCGCCAGATCCAGCGAGTCCCGATTACCGGTCTGAGTGGTGATCTGACCGAAGTACGCACCCCGCAGGTAGGCCGGAGCCGCACCCGCCGGACGAGGGGCAGCCGTGAGGCCCACCAACCCGGCGCCCAGGATCGCCGCCGCAAGAACCAACCGCCGTCGCATTCGCATCCCCAAAACTCCTTATGCCTTCGTAGGTTAGACTTCTCGAAACGGGTTCCCTGCCTCCAGAAAATTGTGGCTCAGTTGCGAGCCGTTATCCCGGGAGGCGGAAGTATAATGGGGCTTATGCGAGACCGGGATCCGCGCACGAACCCCAATAAGCCGAGCGCCACCGATGCCGAGTTGATCGCCCGGGCTCGCTCGGGTGACGCTCTGGCGGAAGAGGAGTTGGTCCGTCGTCACTATCGCAGCGTGTTTTGCCTCGCCTACCGCCTGACTCATACTTACGACGATGCTCAAGATATCGTCCAGGATGCTTTCATCCGGGTTCACAACGCACTACCCAACTTCCGAGGTGACTCCAACTTCAGCACCTGGGTTTTCCGAATCGTTCGAAACGTCTTTCTAGACGATCAGAAAAAGCGCCGAATCCGCAACCACGCATCGCTCGAAGAGATGGTTGAACTCGAGGATAGCTCGGTAGCGCGCCAGATCGAAGACCCCCAACCCGGACCCGAGTTTCTGGTGACTCGACGCGCTCAGTCGGACCTCATCCAGCAGGCGGTGATGGAACTGCCTGAGGCCTCTCGGCTGATGATCGCCCTCTACCACTTTCAACACAAGTCGTATGAGGAGATCGCCGAGATCATGGAGTTGCCTCTGGGAACCGTAAAGTCGCGACTCAACCGGGCCCGCCTCGCGCTGCGGGGCCGCCTCGCGGCGAGTCGGGAACTATTGGAGAGTTAGGGTCGTCAACAATGTGGCGCGACGGAGAACAGTCTCCCCCAGGCGTGCCGGGCCAGGCGCCGGCCTCGCGCCGTTGGAAGGATCTTCAATGCACTGTGAGCGTGCACAGGAGTTTTTGTCGGGATACGTGGAGCGGAGCCTGGATAGGCCCCATCTGGCCGCTGTCGAAGCCCATCTGTTGGGTTGCGCGGATTGTCGGGATGCGGTGCTGGACCTCCAGGCCATCTACCAATCCTTCTCCCGCGTCCCGGCGGTAGAGCCTCCTGTCGATGGGGAATGGCAGGTGATCCGAAAGCTTCGCGAGGTTCGTGCGGAGGACGTAGTGAACAATCGACACCAGCCTGCACTCCTGGATTGGCTGAGAAGTCTCAGTCCTCTCCGGGCTGCCGTGAGCACCGGGCTTCTTGCGATGGTGGTCCTCGGATCGTACGTCGCCGGGGGATTGGGACCTCACATCCGGCTCGACATTCTCGGGATCTCACCCAAGAGCGCGGACGTTCCGGTGGACTATCCCAAGCCGGCGCTCTACGTCGGCTCCAATCGCGAAAGCAACCGAATTGACGTGCAGATCCGGTCCACGACTCGAATTCCGAAGTCCGAGATTGCGATTCACTGGGGCAATACGGGGCTGATCGCCGCATCCGAAAGCGATATCGCACCGTCAAGTCCTGCGCGACTCTCCGTACCGTGGCAGTCTACCGACCTGATGAACGCGGAAGCCGTGCAGATCGAGATGACGGCGCCGTCGCTGCCGCAGCCGCTCCGGTATCAGGTGGTGCTTCCGGCCAGAACACCCCGGAAGGACGGAGTGACCGTCTCTTTCTTCTATCAGTCGCCGGTAGAGGCGGTGCGGATGCTAGCTCCGTGGTTGGACCGACCTGTGGTGCTCGATGCGGAACTCGAAGCTCGGGTCACGCTTCAGTCGCAGGGACAGACCGTAGAGGCTGCCCTCGCGGAGATCGCCAGAACGATCCCGGCAAAAGTCGAGGTGGTCGACGGCTCGTATCGAATCTATCGGTAACAACCGCACGATCCACGCAGAACCCGGCATCACGTCTTGAACGGCCGAGCCTTTGGAGGCTCGGCCGTTTCTCGTTTGGGGGTCTCTCCCTCGCAACGAATGCCGAAGTCCCGAGACCAGCACGTCCCGGATACACTGGATCGGCATGGTCTCCTATTCATCACTTCTTCGCGAGAATCGCAACTTCCGACTGTTCTGGATGGGTCAGATCGTCTCTCAACTGGGAGACTGGTTCAGCCTGGTCACGGTACAGGCGCTGGTGCTCAAGTACACCGGAAGCAGCTTCTGGGTTGCGGTGCTCTTTGTGGCGGGGCTCCTGCCAGGACTGCTGATCGCGCCGTTGGTCGGCGTACTGGTCGACCGACTTCCGCGGAAGTCGGTGATGGTAGTCTCCGATTGGGTGCGCGCGGGCCTGGCCCTCGGGCTGCTTCTGCTACGGGGACCGGAGACGGTCTGGATCGCCTACGTCTGCCTCTTCCTGATCGCCTGCTTCACCGCCGCGTTTGAGCCCGCCCGTATCTCGACGGTCCCCAACATCACCACCTCCGAGCAGTTGGTGACGGCGAACGCGCTTTCATCAGTGACCTGGAGCGTGTTGCTGACAACGGGTGCGCTGGTGGGTGGACTGGTCAGCCGTTTCCTGGGACCCCAGGCGGCGTTCCTGCTGAACTCACTCTCCTTCGTAGCCTCGGCCCTGTTACTGACCCGGCTCAAAATGAACGCCGAAGCGGCGGACCCGCATCGGCAATCCGGACTCAGCGCCATCATCGAGGGGTTCAGGTTCGCAGCCCTCCGCCCAAACGTCCGTTGGCTACTCTCCGCTAAGCTGGGTTGGGGACTGGCCGGTGGGATTCACGCGCTGATCCCGCTCTACGGTCAAAAGCTGTTTCCCCTCCCCAATGATCGGGACGGACAACTCGCAATCAGCCTCCTGTTCGCCGCGAACGGTTTGGGTACGGCCCTCGGCCCGATCATCGCCCGGCGGGCGACCGGACAGGATCCGACTTCGCAGCGTCGCGCATTGCCGGTGGCCTACGTGCTGGGCGGATTCTTCCTGTCCCTGATCGCCGTCGCCCACTCCCTCGGCGCCGTTATGGGCTGGCTCTTTCTGTCGCGAATCAACGGCTCCATCATCTGGGTGTTCAGCACCATCTTGCTGCAGCGCGAGACCGAGGACCGATTTCGAGGGAGAGTGTTCGCTCTCGAGGGAGCGCTGTTCACCTTCGGCATGATGGTCTCCGGCACCGTGACTGGAACCCTGGTCGATCGAGGGGCGGCCACCCCAGGCGCCGTGGTGCTGGTGAGCGGCCTGCTGTCAGCGGTGGCAGGGCTCGCCTGGATCGTTCGACTCTCGAAGCTCCCGCGTGAAACCGGCCCTTCGGCGGAGCAGTCGCCATGAATTCGACGGTCGAGGATCGGCGTTGGATGTGGAATGTCGGGGTGCTCTGGATCGCCGAGTTGATCGCACTGATGGGCATGTCGTTGGTGATGCCGTTTCTCCCGCTTTACCTCGCCGAACTCGGCGTGGCCGATCGCCAGGCGAAGCTCTGGGCCGGATGGGTCGGAGGCGCGAATTTTCTTTGCGCCGCCCTGGTCGCCCCGATGTGGGGAGCCATCGCAGACCGCTTCGGTCGTAAACCCATGGCAGTGAGAGCACTCCTCGGGCTTGCGGTGTCGGTGTGGTTCATGGCCGAGGTCACCAACGTCTACCAACTCTTCGGACTCAGGATGCTGCAAGGCGCCTTCGGCGGATTCGTCGCCGCAGCGATTGCCCTCGCGGGAGCGTCCGTGCCCAGGGAAAAACTCGGGAGCGCGCTCGGGTTTCTTCAGACTGCGGTCATCGGCGGAAACCTGATCGGACCTCAGGTGGGAGCGGAGCTGAGCCATCAGTTCGGTTATCGAGCCACGTTCCGGGTGACCGGGTGCGCACTGATTGTCGCCTGCATTCTGGTCATCTTGCTGGTCCGTGAAGCCGACAACCCCAACGCCAGAGCAAACACTCCTCGCTTCAGAGAGGGTGTGAGAGAGCTGCTTGCAATCCCAAAACTCCGCTGGATGATGGCCGTGGTGCTGTTCACCCAGGCCGGGGTCATGCTGATCAATCCCCAGATCTCTCTCTTCCTTCAAGAGTTGGTCAGCGATCGGGCGCACCTGAATCGGGCCGTCGGCTGGGTCTCCACCGCCCCGGCCATCAGTGCGTTCCTACTGGCGACCGTGTGGGGGAAGTGGGGAGATCGGCGCGGCCATGCCACGGTGCTGGGTCTGGCGCTGCTCGGAGCGAGCCTCTCCGCTCCGTGGGCAGCCTGGTCGCACGCCGTCTGGCAGGTGTTCCTCATACGAATGGCGATGGGCGGATTCACGTCCGCTCTGAATCCGCTCACCAACACGAGCGTCGCTCACTGTGTCACGGAAAGCCGCACCGCCGGCGCCTTTTCGCTGATCTCCAGTGCACAGATGTTGGGATCGTGTCTGGGACCGTTCCTCTCCGGTCCCCTCGCCGCCCAGTTCGGAGTTCGCCCCCTCTTCGTAGCGACATCGGTGCTTCTGGCCATCGCCGGTTGCGCGTCGTTAAGAGCCGGACGAGGTGACGCACAGCCGGCCATTCTGGCGGCAACTTAGGGGGTCCAGGCGACCTGGCGCACCTCTCCGAACTCCATCGGAAGTTTGGTCCAGGTATCTCCGCCATCCAGGGTTCGGAAGAGCTGTCCCGAGACGCTTGTGACATAAACTCGTTGAGGATCCGCTGGATTGAACCCGAAGTTCCAGACCGTGCTGTTGGTCACCTGCGGCAGCCCCAACCGCTCCCACGTCGCCCCGAGATCACGAGTCTGGTAGAGGCCCCCCTGGTTGCCGGGAGGTCCGTTGCCGGCGCCCACCCACACCGTGCTGGGATCTTCAAGGGTAGCCCGACAGGCCCGGCTGTATCGCCACGGCCAGGTCTCGGAGACCCGCAGTGGGACCCAGGTGTCTCCGTCGTCCTCACTGCGATTCACATCATTGTTGGTGGTGGCGAGAAGCGTACGCTTGCCGTTCGTCCACACCGCCGCAAGACCGTGAATGTCGAGGCTGGACAGGCCCTCTTTGAGCACCGTCCAGGAATCCCCCCCGTCAAGGCTCCGACGGGCGCCTGCAATCTCGACCCCGGCAAAGACGGCTCCGTCCATCGGGTCGCACAGGATGCAGGTCACTCGCGGCAGCAGCGGCGCTCCTCCCACGCACTCTCGGGGGATGGCGGCGTCGAGCAGCGTCCACGTCAATCCGTTATCAGTGCTTTTCCAGAGGTCCGCCGGACAGGAGCCGGCATAGATCGTGTCCGGCGAGGCCGGGTCTCGAGCCAGGCTCCACACCTGCGAGCCCGTCAACGGGCCATCCACCCGACTCCAGCTTTCTGCGGCGTTCTCCGACCGAAACAGGCCCGTCTCGTTTCCGCACAGGAGCTGAGATCCGTCGCGCGGATCAATCAGCATCGCCCGAACATCGCACTCCGAGTGCATCCCGGTGCTGCTGCGGGCAAACGAGAGCCCACCGTCCCGACTGCGCCAGACGCTTTGCCCAACGGTTCCCACGTACACCGTCGTTGTGTCCGCCATTCCGCACCACCCCGCGCGTTCTCGCGCTCGCCTCACCCGTAACGCTCACGCAAATCCTGCGCCACCGCGGAAGTAGCATTCTCCCAATCTCACCCGTGTCCCTCGGATAGGACGCAGCGTTCCACACGGCCAACAACTAGCGGATAAGCGGGTCGCTCGGCACCCGCGGGGGAGTTCAACGGAATGCACCTGAATCGGAGCAGCGAGTTACTGGAGAGGGCGAAGCATGTGGTCGCCGGCGGCGTGAACAGCAACGTCCGCCTCCTCGCACTTCCCCAGCCGATCTTCTTCTCGGAAGGGCACGGCTCGCGAATTCGAGACGTGGACGGCAATGAGTACATCGACTACGTGTTGGGGCAGGGTCCCCTGATTCACGGACATGGCAACCCGCGCCTGCTGGCCGCTGCGCGGGAGTCGATGGAGCGCGGCATGATGTTTGCCGGGCAGCACGAGGGCGAAATCGAGCTGGCGGAGGCCATCTGCCGCCTGGTGCCCGCTGCCGAACGGGTTCGAATCGGCTCGTCGGGGTCCGAAATGGTTCAGGCTGCATTTCGGCTGGCCCGTGCGGCAACCGGACGTCAGAAAATCGTCAAGTTCGAAGGGCACTATCACGGTTGGTTCGACAACGTGCTGGTGAGCGTGGCGCCGCCGCTCTCGGCTGCCGGCCCGCGAGAGGCGCCCCATGCCGTGGCAACCTCCAAAGGACAGAATCCACAGTCCCTGGATGAGCTGATTGTGCTGCCGTGGAATGACACGGAACTGCTGGAGAAGACTCTCCGGGCCCGTGCCTCTGAGATCGCCGCGGTCATCACCGAGCCGATCATGAACAACGTCGGATGCATCCTCCCCCGTGAGGGCTATCTGGAGCGCATGCGGGAGTTGTGCACCGAACTGGGGATCGTTCTCATCTTTGATGAGGTCATCACCGGCTTCCGGGTGGCGCCGGGCGGCGCCCAACACTTGCTGGGAGTCACGCCGGACCTCTGCACCTTCGGCAAGGCGATGGCGGGCGGCTTTCCCGTCGCCGCACTCGCCGGCAAAGCGGAACTGATGGAGCTGTTCACGCAAGGCGTGAATCACTCCGGCACGTACAATGCCAACTTGTTGGTGGTGGGCGCAAGCCTCGCATGCCTGCAGCTTCTGAACGAAGACGATGGGGCCGCCTACCGACAGCTATTTGCCCATGGCGAACGGCTGAGGGAAGGCATCCGCGAGATCGCCGCATCCTGCGAGACGCCGGTGCAGGTTCAAGGGGTCGGCCCTGTGTTCCATTTGGCATTCCACGATACGCCATTGAGAGAGTACCGGGACTCGGTGGGGATGGATGTTCCCAGGTACCACCGTCTTGTCCGACGACTGATGGAGCGAGGCGTACGGTGCATCGAACGCGGACTCTGGTACGTCTCGACGGCGCACACCGATGCGGACATCGACCAGACCCTAGACGTTCTCGCCGTCGAGTTGCCGGAAGCGGCTCGCACCAGCGCGGGCTGACCCCATCGCAGATCGGGGGCACAATGGATTGAGCCGGGGCGGCGTGGCCGTGTCACGTAACTGGGACCCGAGGTGAGAGTTTGATACAGAGACTCCGCAAAGCCGCCAGAACCCCTGCCGCAGTCCGACTCGGGCTGATCGGGCTCGCCGTGATCAGCCTGATCCTCTTCGTGGGAATCACGTTCGGCCGGCTGCGCCACGGGGCACCGGAACTCTTTGTTTCCGATGGCTACTTCTATTACAGCTACGTGCTGTCGTGGTGCCTGGACTTTGATGTCGACTTCACCAACCAGTACCTCCACCGACCGGAGGAGACCCACTTCATTCACACCTGGGCGCCAACCGCTGGATTGCCTGGAAATGCCTATGCGGTCGGATTCCCGATATTACTCACGCCTGCGTTCTTGCTCGCCCGCCTGGCGCTTCGGGGAATTGGCGATGGTTGGAGCCTCCCCTACCAGCTCACGGTGTACGCGTGGGCCCACCTGCTGTGCCTGGGCGGACCCATCCTCACCGGGCTGATCTTTCGCCGCTGGTATGCAATTCGGTCATTGCTTCTCCCGCTCGTCGTGCTCACCATGGGCAGCACCTGGCTGGCCTACATCTGGTTTGAGTCCGACTTCGGGCACGGAGTCTCGGCGCTTGCAGTCGCCGCTTATCTTGGGGCGCTGTTGGCTGCCGCGGATGAACGAAGCAACCGCCGGCTGGCGATTCTCGGACTCACGCTGGGGGCTGCGGTGCTCATTCGCTGGCAAAATGCACCGCTCGTGCTGATGATTCCGTTTATCCTGCCCACGGCCCGGATCCGAGAATACGCACGGATCGCAGTTCCTTCGGTCGTGATCTGCATTCCCCAGATGATTGTCTGGCAGATCATCTACGGCAAGCCCATCACCATGCCGCAGGGTTCCGGATTCATGAACTGGACTCACCCCTCGCTGGTCGAGTTCTTGTTCTCCACGAATCACGGGATGCTGCTGTGGACGCCCATCCTCATTCCCGCCTACCTCGGTTTCTGTCTCGTACCCCCGGAGCACAGAAGGATTGCCGCGGCGGCGCTGCTGATCCTCGTGCTTGAAATCTACGTGAACTCAGCGTCCAGAGACTGGTTCGGCAGCGGCTCCTTCGGCGCTCGGCGGATGACCGATTACCTGCCCCTTGTCGCTGTCGGCTTTTTCGCACTGACGAGGCGACTGGAGGCCCGGCCCGCGCTCTGGTGGGCGTTCCATACAATCTGCGCGGTGCTGGTGCTGCTGAATCTGGTACTGGCGGTCCGCTACTACACCGGAGATCTGCCATCCTTTGGAGTAGTGAGCCTGGAACGACTCTGGCTCGATACGCTCAAGTTCCCGTTCAAGCTGCTCGGGGGTTAATCCCCGTCCGCCGGGACGATGCTCGTGAGCGTGTCGGCCAGAAGTTGAAGCGCCCCAAGTGCGAAACGCACCATGTTCTCCGGCCTCTCGGACACGCCCGTTGAAAGCGTACGAGAGGCGATGGCGCCACCGACAACCGCGATGCAGCTATGCCCGGCCGGATCTCCGTATCGGTTGCCTGTAGGCCCGGCCGCGCCCGTCTCGCCGATTCCCCACGTCGTGGACAGCGTTCGTCGCGCGGCTGCCGCGAGATGAGTCGCGTGGAGTTCGGTGGCAGCGCGCGCATCAGAGAACTGTTGATCCGACATCCCAACCAGAATCCGCTTGCTAGAGGACGTGTAGACCACTGCCCCGCCCCGTACAAACGCCGAGGCCCCCGGCACGGACAGCAGGGCTGCGGAGATGAGGCCCCCGGTTGAGGACTCGGCGACCGCCACCGTCTCTCCGCGGTGCACCAGCATCCGACCGACTTCTGCGGCCAGGCGGCAAAGCTCTTCGTTCATTCCGTTTTCATTCCGGTTTCATTCCAATCTTCGGTGATGCGCCCTGCGCGGGTCGACCGGTCTTCGTGAGTTCCGGCGCGAGTAACCGGCTCCCCTGCGCGGGCCGAGT